>WPCH01006524.1_pt1 | contig 20886 bp, 27 predicted proteins | sample 5399881 | NCBI WGS metagenome assembly WPCH01 (sample SAMN12869468, study PRJNA574797) | sludge metagenome | isolation source: wastewater treatment of pH5 | place: China:Beijing | collected 2019-05-20
TATGGAAACAGCAACTGAAATCTTTAACACATTAATCCAACTAGGTTTTACACCATTGAACCTGGTTTTGATTGTAATGCTGTATTTCATGGGTGCGCATACAGGCATCTTTCCTAAGTTTTGGGGAGAAGAAAAATCGGATGAGAACGAAAAGCCTGCAACTCGTGCGCAAATGGATAAGCTTGCAAACTACTACAATCACGACACCACTGCAATTCTCAACTCTATAGACGAAGGGATCAAACAGGTAAGAATAGCCGTAGAGAGCTTAGATGATCGAGTCAAGGAACTCCATAACACACACCAGGAATGGGAAAAATATGGAATTCCTACAAGGGATAGAAAATAGCTTATGACACTGCAAGAAGAACAAGATTTGAAAAAGAAAGTCGAAACTCTGCAAAAACAAGTAGAGGGACTCTTGCAGTGGAAGGAGCAAAAAGAAAAGCGCCAGCTAACTTTTCCTTTAGATTCTCAGAGCATCAAAGCTCTGAACCAAACAATGCGATTGGAGAAGTTTGATCGATTAAATGTCCGAGACATCTATTTTACCGCTACGAATACTAGTCCAACTGTCGCTGGTCAGATGCGCTTTTATAACGATGGAGCTACACAAAACATGCGTATCAACACGACGTACACTGTATTTACAGGAACTGTTGACTTAACCGCAGTATAATGAGCTTATGATAAGAGTACCAACACTAGACAAGCAATACGCACAGGAAAACGCCTCAGATTTGGTGGGTAATGTTTATACGACTAAAAACGTCAACTTTGATCAAAATGGATATATACAGCTTTCAAACGCTACTCCAGCGATGTACTCACAGGCAAATGATGCTAACTTTGATGAGGTAGCTGCTTTTTGCCGATGTGATGACTATGGTTTTTTTGCTGGCACACATGATCAGCCTTACACAATAGACGAAAATCGTCCTTATGGAGTGTCTCCTTCTGAAATTACTGATGCAGGTTCAGTAGGATGTGACGTTCAGGGTGACGCTCTGTTTTTTGGAAGTTCAATGATTGTTTCTCAAAACAATGACGTAGACTATTACACTCCTTCAACTAATACTTGGACCGATACTAACATTAGTCTTTCTACTACATCACAGGGCCAACATCCACTTGCTCACTTCCTCAGCCTCAATGCTCTAGCAGTAGCAAACGTCAATGATGTTTCACTTTACGAGTATCCGATTTCAGCAACACCAACTCCATTTTCATCTGGAGGAGTAGACTCAGTGCTTGCCATTCCATCTAACTTTTATGTGACTGGCATGACATACTTTAACGATAATCTCTACGTGGGGACCATGAACCGAGAAGGTGGAAAAGCTGGTCTCTATGTATGGGATGGTACTGGAACCGCAGCACAGTCAGTATATGAAGTTGATTCTCTCATAATTTGGGATGTAGCTACTTGGCAGGATTCAGTAGTCATTATTACTGGCACAGGTGACTTGCTTCGCTTTAATGGAAGCGGATTTACTCAGCTTGCAGCGCTACCGATTAGATTCACTGAGCGCAAGATGGCTGATGAGACAAACATTGCGATGTACAAGAATACCCTGAAACCAGCAGGAGACTTGTTGTACATCAATTGGTCAAGTAAAGCGTACTCTCTAAAAATCAATGATCAGCCAGACGGTATTTGGTGCTACGATCCAAAAGTAGGCATGTACCATCGCTACGCACTGTCTGGTGCAGTAGCAGTGTATGACGTTATTGCAACTGCAGACGTTAATACGACCACTGACATCATTACCGTAACCGCAGCGCCAATCACTGGTACAGAATGTCTTTACAATGACGAGGGAGGCATTACTCTTGGTGGTCTCATACATGGTCAAAAGTACTACGTTATAAAGCAGTCATCTACTACTATTAAACTTGCTGAGACACTTGCAGATGCAACTGCAGGAACTGCTATTGACCTTACAGGAACTGGAAATAATAGTCAGGTTTTGACCTTCTTTCCAAAGACCGATTTTGGTCAAAAATATAATGGACGCTCATCAGCTCTCTTTCCAATTGAACGCATTATACAAGAACCACAGTTTGGTCTTGATTTATTCTGGAGTGGCACAGTAGCAAGCAGGACAGTATCTGATACAGGTATTATGGGCTGCAGTACACCAGCTATTGCAAATCGTGGGTATTTTATTACGCCTAAAATCTTTTCCGAGCAGGTTACGGATACCTACAACAACATAAACTTAAAATTTACTCCATTCTCAGATGAGTCTGACACTATCATCATTAAATACCGCAACTACGATGATAATAACATTCAGCAAAGTTATGATAACTTTGCATGGCTCGCTACATGGACATCAACTACTACATTTACCACTACACAGGATCTGTCTGCATACACAGCCGATGATGAAGGTAACTATAATTACGAAGTTGAGTTTGTAAAAGGTGGTGCGTCAGGCTACATGATGCAAATTTCCAGCATTTCAGAAGCTGGAGGGACCTACACAGTTATACTTGATGAGGCGTATGACTACTACGAATCTGGAGACACTTCTAACTTCATCATTCGCAATTGGACGCTCTGGAAAACCATTTCATATGGTGATTCCAATGCCGAGCAATCATTCATTAACGATCAGCTCGGAACGGAAGGAAAGTTCCTACAGCTCAAAATTGAGATGCGAGGAGTCGGGGTCCGAATCGAGGAATTATTAGTGGACAACGAGAACCAATTACCAGCAGGTTAATTATTTGCTTATGCTTACTTACACTTCATTACTATCAACATACCAGGATTGGACGGACAACTCATCCGCCAATGCTACAAACGGAAAGACGTTTCTAAACGATTCTGTCCGTACTATTTGCAATCTCCAAGGAGGAAAATTGCGCTTTTTGGAAGCAACCAAAGATCTCACTACAATTACTAACCAGGACTCATATCAAATCCCTGCAAAGTTTCGTAAGCTCATTGACTTGTACATCTACAGTGGTTCTGGAGGCAGCTCTGACACTATCTATTCTCCTGAAATGGTGTTCGATCCGACAAAGTGGAAGTACATCAAGCAGGCTCGATATGGTTCCTCATCGACTCCATACTTCACCTATGTAGAAAACAATAAGTTTTACATTGATCCGATTCCTTCCGTTTCAGGTAACAAAATCACACTGCGAGGAAGATTAAACGTGGTAGATCTTAGCATTGCTGACTACACCACTGGAACTATTGTTTCTATCGCAAATGGAGCTACTACCGTCACAGGAAGTGGAACTACTTGGACTGCTGACATGGTAGGGCGCTACATTAACATCCCACAAACCACTGCTGCAGGCGGTGGCGATGGTCGCTGGTATGAAATCGGAGAATATACCAGCGCAACTGAGATTGAGCTTTTGAAACCATACGAAGGAACTAGCATTGCTGCAGGTTCAGCTACATACACCATTGGTCAGGTTCCTCCAGTGCCTGAGGCGTATCAAATGGCAATCGTATATCGAGCATGTGCCTTGTATTGGGAGGATAAGAACAAAGGTGAAAAGGCAAAGCGTTTCTGGCTTCGATACGATGGCGGAAATGAAGCTGGCTACAACAAAGAGTATGGTGGTCTGATCAGTCAGATGCTTGCCAATGAAGGAGAAACTGAGGAAGGCGCATACATGCCTCCATTTGCCAGCACGATCAACACGCCACAAGCGCCGTATTATTTCCCGAATCAGCAATCCTCAGGCTTTTAATAGCGTATAATTAAATTATTATGAATCCACGACAAACATACATAAGCAGTCTAAGCTCCTTAGGAAGCGGAGGAGGCGGATCTTGGGGTGGTACAACTTCCACAAAGAAGCCTATTGTATGGGGTATTTCTCAGACTGGCGGAACTCCTTTCCCTAACACAAATACTGCAAATTCAACACCTGCATACTCTGCTAAGGTGAATTCAACGAATCCGACGGCAGGAAACATCACTCCTTCATCGCCAGGAGCAACAACTCCAAAGCCTTCAACACAAGCTCCAGCTACTACTAGTGCGCCTCGCTTAACGTCTACACTGCCTCCATCTGGACAGCAATACGCAAGTACGCTTGCAAGTCTTTCTACTGGTCTTTCTAACCTTGGAAAGAGTCTAAGCAGCTACAAACCTGAAACTAAAAATGAGGCTCCTGCAGAGTCCGAATACTTAAAATATTTACGCTCTATGTTCAATCCTGAGGAAGCTCGCCGAGCGCAAGAAAATATTAATGCACTCAATAAGCAAACAGCAGACGAGTTAAAGCGAACACAGAAAGAGCAGGATCGCATCCAGAAAAATGAAGCTGGTATGGTTGAACGTGGTCAAACATATCTTTCAACTGGTGAAGCACGAGCTTCTGCTGAAACACTGGCAAACCTAGCTATATCAAAGGGATACAATACAGACATTCTCAACTCTTACATCGATGCAGGAAAGTCACTGTATGAAGCTGAGCAAGCTGCTGAGGCTGAATCAAAATCATTCTTGACTCTTGAAGAAGCGCAGAATCTCGGACTTCCATTTGGTACTACAGTTGGAGAAGCTCGCAAGATGGGTATTGTACCAACTGGCGGAGATGGCACAGTAAATGATGCAACGGTGTTTGCTTATGCTGATTTGATTGGTCAAGGACAAATGAAAATTGAAAACGTGCCAGAGGCATATAGAGGAGCTGTAGCACAAGCGGTAGGACTTTCAGGTCCAAAAAATGTTATGTCAGACTATCAAAAAGAGCGTATTACTCGAAACCTCAACAGCTTGGAGGATCTTATTGGCCAGGTTAGTGGATGGAATACTGGCATGGGAAGTCTCATTGCAGCGATTCCAGGAACGCCAGCAGCCGACTTTAGAGCTGATGTAAATACACTTGCTGCAAACATTGCATTTGGAGAACTTACTGCAATGCGTGAGGCTTCAAAGACAGGTGGCGCACTTGGTGCAGTTTCTGAAAGGGAACTTATGCTTCTTGAATCAGCACTCGGATCACTTGATCGAGCGCAAAGTCCAGAACAATTCCGACAAAGCCTCCGAAACATTAAAGAGAGTATTGAACGCTGGCAGGCAGCAGTAGATCAGTACGTAGGAGGCAGTATGGGAGCCTCAGAAGGAGGAGATGAAGGAGGATTATACGACTTTTAACCTATGAATCATGAATCCACAACTAGATCCACAAATAGTTGCACTCACTAAGGCGATCCGACAGGTTGAGTCTGGTGGCAATTTTGGCGCTCGTGGTGGTTCTGGTGAAGTAGGAGGGTATCAGTACACTCCTGAAACATGGTTAGGGGTCGCTCCAAAGTATGGAGTCAATGTATCACTCGATCAGGCAACTCCACAGCAGCAGAACGAAGTGACTTACAAACGCATCAAAGAATGGAAAGATGCAGGCTACAATGTCGGTCAAATTGCGTCAATGTGGAACGCAGGCGAAGGCAGACCAAATGCGTATCGTGAAAACTGGCGTGGCATTAATAAGCATGGGGTTGTATACGATACTCCAGCTTACGCTCGCAAGGTAGCAAGTGCTTATCAGGGACTAAAAAAAGAACTTGTACCGACAGCAGAAGCTGCAACAACTACACCTGCTCCAGCACAGCCAAAAGAACCGTTTTCATTTTCAACAGTTGCTAAGGAAATTGTGTCTCCAGTTACTACAATGCTGGCACGACCTTTCCAAGCAATACAATCAGGCACACAGGTTGTGCGCTCTGGTCGTGAGAATCCAGAACTTGAAGCAAACGCTAAAAAATACAGTGATGAGGCATACCGTCTTTCTCTCCAGTTGAGGTATCCTAATCTAACTGCAGAACAACGTCAGAGCATCATTCAAGAAGTTCAGGAAAATCAAAATCTTGCACAGTACTACACTGGCAGATTGTCGCAAAATGCGAGTTATCAGCCGTTTTCTACAGAAACGCTTGTCAAGCCTGCTCCACAGAACTTTGCAGATGTAAAGAAGGATGTAGGACGAGGTATTCAGACAGTCGCTTTTGGCTTAGGACCAGTTTCAGGAGGTGCTGCATTTGGAGCAGGTATGTCGCTAGAAGAAGGAAATGACCTTTTGAGCTTTGACACTGCGCTTTATACGCTATTTGGAGCTGGCAGTGGTAAGGCACTCGATCTCGTAGGGAAACCACTTTTAAACGCTGCGGGAAACGTAATAGGCAAAGTAACGCCTCAGACACTTAAAAACGTGGCTGCAGGAGGCGCTAAGGCTGTTCAGGCGTTCATGGAACACAATAAGTTGCTTCCAGACGTAGTTTCTAAGCCTCTCAATCGTGGCGCAGCAGCACTTGAAGTGGGTGCAAACGCTCCATTTAAGGCTGCAGGCTCACTGGTTACAAAATCTGATGATCAGGTGATTAAAATGCGTGAAAAAGCTCTCAAAGAGCTTGAAGAAAAGTACGCTCAACTCCGAAACATGGCAGCCCGTGATCCAAAAGCTACAGAAGCGACTAGACAGCGAGTTGCACGAAGCAATGTGCTTGCTGATGAAAACATGATTAATGAGGATGGTGTCATTATTGGCGCTAAAGATGCTGCACGAGTATATCGAGAGGAAAATATTGGTCAGGGTGAAAGTTTAGTTCGTCAGCTTATTCAAAAAGAGGGCGTTGCAGTTGATTTCGATGTAGTTGAACGTGAACTCAATAAGGTCATGCGAGAGTCTTTCAATGGCCGAGAGCTTATTTCTGCACTCAATGCAGTTAAAAGAGAGATGGCAGGCCTCAGACTCGCAAATAAAAACGGACGTATTACTCTTGTGGATGTTCATGATGCAAAAGTGGCTCGTCAGCCTGGGAGTAAGGCCTACGATAACTCAGAAACAAAGGCTCTCGATAAACAAATTGCACGAGCACATAAGCAAGTTGTCGAAAAGAATAGCAAAGAAAATGTTAAAGAAATCAATGAGCAGATTGGAAAGTATCTTAGTGATTCTGAATACATCGAAAGTCTACAGGGTAAGCGTATTGGAAGCGGTAAGCTAGGAAAGGCAGTTGCTCAGACAACAGGCGCAGTGGTCGGAGCTGCTGCAGGCGGTGCGATTGGTGGGCTTCCTGGAGTTGCTGTTGGATCTTATGTCGGTGGATCAGTATCTCGAAAACTATCAAGTCGTGGCCTCAGAAAAGCCTTTGGCCGAGCTACAAGCAAGACTCCTCCTAAGAATCCTGTATTTGAATCAGGAAGGGCTAAGCTGACTGCAAAACAGCTTGCACTACCTCCTGGACCAGAGAAAGGAACTGCAGCCAATCCTATTGTTATGGGATTCCCACAAAGCAAACCAGGGCCAGTAGCAGTAAAAGCGGTAAAAGGAGAGCCAGCACGAGATCCTAAAACTGGACAGTTTACTCGTACTTATTTGTCTGGAGAAAAAGGACTTACGCCTGATCAGATTGTCGATATTAAAAAGAACCGTCCATTGGAGTCTGATCAGATGGCAAAGCTCATCTCAGTCAAAGCAAAAGAAGCTGCAGACGGCAAAATCTTTGGCTTTACATCAAACCTAGATGGCACTGAGTACATAGGAAAGGATGCAATCACGACTCTCCAGTCAAAGACACTTCCAATCAAAGATATTTCTCGTGAGAACATTGCTAAGCTACTCAAAGAACAAGCAGCACTGTACGGAAATAACAAGTTTGTAAAAGTTGGTGTATTCAAAATGGAGAGTGGAGCTGGTGTATCTCTCGACATTAACGTAGTCACTCCAAACCGAGAAATTGCAAAGCGTATTGCTCGACTCAATAACCAAGAATCATACTGGGATGCTGCAACTGAGAAAGTTGTCCCAACAGGCGGTACAGGTGTTCAGAAGTTTACTAAAGAGGAAATACAGACAGTTCTTAAAAAGATCGGTCAATTTAACGTAAACAATCCTGAGATCGATGCACTATCCAGGGAGTATATGAAAACTGCAGGTTTGCGAGTGCCTCGTAAATCTCCTGTTACGTTTGGGTATGACGAAAAGAAAGCGATGAAGATTGCAGATGCATACGAAGCAATGAAAGACGCTCCAAACAATTTGAAGGTACGCAAGGCATACAAAGCACTTGCTAAAGAGACATACGATCAGTACAAAGTGATTGAGAAGGCAGGATACAAGATTGAACCCTGGAAAGGAAATGGAGAGCCATACAAGAACAGTGAGGAAATGGTAGAAGACGTACTAAAAAATAAGCATCTCTACTTCTTCACTACTGAGTCAGGATTTGGCACTGGCGCTGCTTCAAATCATCCATTACTCCAGAAGACAGGCATCAAAATAAACGACTACGAACTCGTATATAACGATCTCTTTAGAGCTGTGCATGACATTTTTGGACATGCAAAAATCGGTAATAGATTTAGTGCTTTTGGAGAAGAAAATGCCTGGAGAACTCACTCTCAGATGTACAGTGATGACGCAAGACGAGCGCTCACTTCTGAGACTCGTGGTCAAAACTCTTGGGTTAACTACGGTCCACAGATGCGAGGCGCTGACGGTAAATTGCTCCGTCCTGGTGACAAGGGGTATTTGACTCCTCCAGAGCGATCATTCGCAGATCAAAAAACTGGCTTACTTCCAGATGAGTTTGTGTTCGAGGACATTACTGGAATTGGTAAGATAAAACCAATCACAAAGTCACAAGCGCCAAAGAAACTACCAAAAGCATCAGAGCTACGGAAGCCACAAAAAGACATTGAACCTGAATCATCTGCTAATAGTACCAGACGACTTCTGCAAAATAATCCAAACGCTGGGTTTATCAATTTTGGAGCAATCTTTGGAGGTTCTAAAAATACTATGAAGCCAAGTCAGCTCATCTCTCACGAGGGAGCGCCAGACAAGCTCCGAGTGAAGTTCTGGAAGAAACGAATTAAGGAAGGGGGCAAAATTAAGCCACTTCTAGTGATCAAAGAAGGCAACAAGTACGGTATTGAAGACGGAAAGCATCGCTTCCAGGCATTCAAAGAGTTAGGCATTACTGACATTCCTGTCCAGATAATCAGGTAGACAATACATTATTATAGGTATATAGTTCAAATATGGATACACCTGCATACGCTGCGTATATGAAAACGAGGAAGGAACCGAATCCTGTGTTCCTGGAGGTTTTTCAGCAGATGAGCAAAAATGGTGAACTCGAAGGACTCAGTGACGAAGATGCATTAGAAAAAGTTGTCAGTGCTACTGAGCAACTCATGGAGTCAGCGTAACAAAAGGAGGACAGAAATGCCCTCCTTTTTACAAACCTTTTCTCCAGCCAGCCAAATTACATTTGTTGGAACAGTATTTTTGTTTTGGAGAAAAAATATCAATCTTGCAATTTGTACACTTGCCTGTGCAAATCGGTGTATTAGGTTTTGATTCGTTCTCTATATCTCTATGATGTTTAGAACAAACCCATACTACAGAAAGTGGTTTATTGTAGTCTTCATGGTGGGCTTCAATTCTGCCTCTACAGGTAGCATCATACCTCTCGCATGGCAGTGGAATGAGCTGGCCTCTTTTTATTGCATAAAATACAGAATTTCTTGCTTTTATTTTTGCTGCATCTCTTGTCTTTTTATATTGCTTAAAATACTCATTTCTCTTTCGAGATCTTGCTTTTGCTTTTTCTCCCCATGTATTAGCGTATGGCATATTAAATATTATAAAGGAGGTGACGCAATAATGCTACACCTCCCTTTTATTCTATGTGATTCTTCTGCCATAATAGAGATACTTTCTCACCTCCTCTCAGCGAGGGTTGCAGAAGCGACACTCGTAGTGGAATGTCCTGTGGTAAGGACACGAGCCTTCCTGGATCTCGGTAGGCGGTTGTTGCCTGGGCGGTGGCAGGTCGAGCGAATACTGCTCCGCTTGTCGATACCTCTCATCGAGAGGAAGTTCGAGCTGTTTCTCATTCATTGGATCTCCTCCTCTGGAACTCATCCTTCCTCATTGTAACGCTTATTTGACTTATCCACTTTTGGTTATCCCTATGCTTGACAGTTATAATAGACAGGTCTATACTCATAGGTAGATAGCACATTGACAACTAAATATCACTTACACACAAATAACTTAAAACATTATATGGAAACACAAACAAAAAACATTGTTTACACAACTTGGGGTACAACATGACAATCGTAGAGTTCTACGAAATCATTAAAGAAACAGCAAAGACAGTGGTACTTAGAAAACTTGAACAAGAAGAAGTAGCGACAGGATTCCTCTCAGGAACAACTACTCCGACAACTGAATATGCAAAAGATCGTGATGGAGAATACGAGGAGATCCGAGCACATAAGCGAGAATTTAACGGAGAACAAAATTACATTAGCAACAAGTCAGGCTTCAAGAAGTTCTACTACAACTGGAACGGACAGCCAAAGCACTTTAATCACTGCGACTAACATGATAACTAAACCTATTGAAAAACAGTGTCCTGATTGTGGTGGCAATGGCTTCCACATTCATGACACTTGCGATCATCGAGGCGAGCACGTTCAAACCGAATATCCTTGCGAGACTTGCGGAGGCTCTGGCGACATGCCAGAGGGGTACGAGGAAAGAGAAGAATTTTATTACACAGCGCCTCGTGAGGAACTGTTTGAAGAAGTCAGAGCAGCAGCGATGGCTATCTGGGAAGGGTATGAAGATCCTTATCGAACGGAAAAAATCAATCGGATCAATACTATCAAAAATGTGTCAGACAACTTTATGTACATCGTAGCGATGTTTGACATGTCTAATCAAGCAAAGTTAGCAGATCGAATTTCTCCAGAGGCTCGTGAGGCAATCAGGAAGCGCCTCATTGCTGGTGGAGCATACTTATCAACTATCGTATTCTAAATATGGAATCACAAAAATTCATTCACAAAAAGACAGGTGAGATCGTGACACAGGTTCCGATTTCTCAATAAACAAGTTTGCACAAGTTGAGTTTTCAATTCCACAAGGTCCAGGACTGCCAATTATTATGGTGGCGAAAACTGCAAATACAAAAGACAATCCAGATCAACAGGTCGTTCGAGGGTTACTCATGCCAATGAATCGCTAATATGACAACACTAACTGAACAAGCAAAGCACGTAGGAAAAATTGGAGAGATCACCATCAATAAAATGAAATTTCAGGTAAAGACTTTAGACTTCAAGCAAGTTTATGGTCGTGAGCGCTGGCTCGTGACTCCTGTAACTGGCTCAGGTCAGGTGTGGGTAGAGAATGTAAAGTTTGCGAACTAGGATATAATGGTCGTATCCGTTGGACTCGGTGTTCTTTCAACAACTCAGTAGCTCCGAAATAAAAAACAACGTTCAAAACCCACCCTTAGAAAACCGTCCCCACAAAGGACGGTTTTCGCTATTGACAGGGTGATACACTATAAGTATATGAGCGATAACATAAATGAAGAAAAAGTGTATGCTACTGGCGCTGAACCATCGTCAGTGGACATCAGAGACTTTACTTATAAGCCTGACAAGGCAAACAAAAAAGGAGGAGAACGTTACAATGCAGAAGACATCGAGGATCAACATCGAGTCGGAATCTGTACCGCAATCTCACTGACTCAAAATGCTCGCAAGGCTACAGGAATCGAATATTCAGCCGATTTCCAGTATCTTTTACAGAAGAAGTTTTATGACAAAAACTGGAATGAAGGATCGAGCGCTCGAAGCGCACTCCACATTGCCAAAACATACGGAATGCTCCCACAAAACGAGTGGAGGCATACAATGGAAGCAGATCGAAAGCTCTCTTACTCTCAGTACATTGCTAAATTGAAAGACGTTTCCGATGCGGAGATTGATCGTCTATTAAAGATAGCAGCAAACTACAAAATTGCTGGCTATGCTCAGGTTCCTATCAATAGGGATCTTCTTGCTGCAGCAGTCGATGAAAGCGCAGCAGGACTGATCGCTCGTTTCTTGTGCGGTAGTACCTGGTACTCTAGCAATAAAGAAATTGAGCCACTACGGATGCCAAATCCAGTGGTAAGCGGTCACTTGGTCACATACTCAAACTATGACGGTATGAGCTACCGCATCGCCAATACTTGGGGCGATGATTGGGCCGACAAAGGTACAGCGTACAGCCTTTTACAAATTTATCAGCCAACAGAGGCTTGGATTCCGTATTACAACAAACTTCCTGATCCAATTAAGGAGCAAAAGGAGAAGCTCGAATCGCTACAAGGTCAGCTATTGACACTGCTTCAAAAACTTGTTGCATTACTAAACTTAAAAAAATAACATGCAGTATTCAATTAAGAAAGGACTTAGCAAAGGACTCATCTCAGCACTTACAATCGGTGCTGCGATGCTTGTTTTTGCGGGTTTTTCAGACATTACTATTTGGGGTCTTCTCGAACAGTACTTGAAGCCAGTTTTAGGCAGTTTGACTGTTGGTGCAGCTATCACCATGTTGATCAACTACCTCAAAGTTAAGAGCCAATAGATAGTAAAATATATAGATGCGTAGAGCGCATCACCATCGAGGCATCCTGCAGCCATTCTTAGTCGGTTTGGCCTGAGCAGTGAGAAGTGTCCGCATTCCTATAATGCATTGCTTATTTTACGTTACCTTACATTAACAATACTGTGTCTTTCTGTACCACTAACTGCAATCGCTCAGCCTTCCAAAGAAGGTGAGATTTCAGTTTATCCGTTGCCTCCGATTGAGGAGATTACTGAGCCAATTCTGGAACCAGTTTTGAAGCCAGAATTACCGTATTCGATCCTCTCAAACTGCTGGGCCTATGTTAAATACATATATCCAGACACACCAAGTACAGCGACTATTCGTGCCTCTTTAGGTGCATCTGGTGAGATTGGTGTTTTATACTACGCATCTAGTGGCCTATGGCACTATGTGGTAGTTGAGAGTGTAGACGGAGATCAGGTTACATTTTCTGAGACTAATTTTAATGGACATACAAAAAGCACTCGGACATTGCCGAGTGCTGCATTTGCTGGTTTCTACGATTTACCGTAGGAAGGCGAACGCTTTGCGAGCGTAGCTTCCTGAATCGTAGGCCACACCATGCTTGTTGACTCCACTAATTTCAACTGGTCTTCCTGCATTCCAGGTGAGGAAGATGTCTTTTTCACTGTATCCTCGCTCTAGCCACTTCTGGACCATCAGCGTAGCGATGTACATCTCATTAGTTTTTGTCACTGGTGCAACATAGCCAATGGTTTCTTTTGACCACATAGCATACGTTGCTGGAAGGAACTGGAGACAACTTTTCAGTTCTCCACTTTTACCCTGGGTATCACATCGGAACGTGCCATTTGTTTCAGCTCCATGTATAGCCTGCACTATTGCACTGGCTTTGGAGCTTGCGAAAAAGACAGGCGAACCTCTCGAATTTCCTCCAATCGAGCTTCTTTTTCTTTTATCTCAGCAAGGATTTTAGCTTCCTCAGCATCGAGTAAACGCTTGGCCTCGTTTAGTTGCTTCTGGGCCTCTGATACTTGATCAAGTGGCACTTCTTCAACTACTGGAGCTGGCTCTGGCTGTGAGACATACTCAGTGGTACTTGTATTTAGAGAGAAGTAAACTCCTGCTCCGATTGCTGCAAAGGCAGCTATTGCGATGATTATTTTCATATAATGTTTTATTTTTTAATCGAGAACGCTTGGTTCTCTTATCCACATTGTAGCTTTTCTATGCTTGACTGTCTATACCTAAAGGTATATACTGTGGATATTACAAGATAGTAAAAATACAGTGAAAAAAGTATTGAAGTTGGTGACTCTAGAATGCTTGCGATGCGCTCACACTTGGTTCCCTCGATCTACGAAGCAACCAAAAGTCTGTCCGAATCCTAAGTGCAAGAGTCCCTACTGGAATAAGCCACGACAACATGAGCAAAAAAAATAAAACATATCCTCAACGTAATAAGTTCGAGATGGCAGCACATGAGATGGAAGTGAAGTTCAAAAAACGACACGCAGGTCCAACTCATCCGCACTCTATCGAAACTTACGCAAACCCATTCAAGAGGAAAATTATATAAACTTAAAAGCGATAACAAAACATTATGAAGAAAGTATTTACACTGGTAGATGAGAAGCGAGGATTGATGCAAGTTACTACAGATGATGAGCGATTCTATATTAAGGAGAGCAAAGATCCTGTAACTGGCCTTCCTTGTCACATTTACCTTCCATCAGCTACCTGGATCACTCGATACGTTCCGAAGGGATACGGATTCGAGAAGTGGCTTGCTGATAAAGGCTGGGATGTTTCTCAGGAAATCAAAGCAGATCGAGGCAAGTACGGAACACGAGTTCATGCTGCAATCGAGATGCTGGTTAACGGAGAAGATGTCTCAATGAGTGATCCGTTTCGTGATCCTTACGCTGAGGCAGGCGATGACCGCATGGAGGCACTCACATTTGAGGAATATCATGCTGTCTGGACCTTCCAGGAGTGGTGGAAAGAATACACAAGCAAGCACGTTGTTGAGGTAATTGAAACTGAGTTTACTATCTGGTCAGAAACTTACGGCTTTGCAGGTACAGTTGACCTTCTTGCAAAAGTTGATGGAGTATTCACCATCTTTGACTGGAAAACCTCTAAGGCTATCCATTTGGGCCACAAGGCGCAGATCTCTGGCTACCGAAAGGAAATGGCTGTACAGCTTAAAACTGAGGAGATTAACATGGCAATTCTTCAACTCGGATACGACAAAAACAGGAACGGTTACAAGCTGAACGAGATTGAGGATTGCTGGGGTGAGTTCCAGGCTGCATACACATTCTGGAAGAAGGAAAATGATGGTTCAAAACCATTCCAGAAAGACTACCCATTGAAGCTATCACTTACTGGTACTGGAGTGAAAAAAAACATGAGCAAGCAAACAAAAGTAGAAACTCCAGAAAAGAAAGTCGTGAAGAAGACAAAAGATGACGTTAAAGACATTGACCTTATGCGAGAAGCTAAAGCACGAGAAAGTAAGAAATAAATTTATATGAACATAATTAAAATTACAAAATCAGATTTAAACGACAAAAACGAATACGAAAACGGTAATATTGGCACATACGATAACTATGAGGATGTTCACGTAGAGATTGAAGCAAATCTAGGTTGGGTGTCATTCAAGGGTATCTACGTGAAGGGGTATGTGTTGGCACAAGCAGGCTCGGGCATCGAAGCAGGCGAGGGCATCGAAGCAGGCTGGGGCATCGAAGCAGGCGAGGGCATCGAAGCAGGCGAGGGCATCGAAGCAGGCTCGGGCATCAAAGCAGGCTGGGGCATCGAAGCAGGCGAGGGCATCAAAGCAGGCTCGGGCATCAAAGCAGGCGAGGGCATCGAAGCAGGCTCGGGCATCGAAGCAGGCGAGGGCATCGAAGCAGGCGAGGGCATCGTATCTCTTTATTCGTATGTAAAAGCTAAACTGACAATTGCTACTAACCTAAAGGGTACCGTTTCTGCTGGTATTTTTAGTCTTAGTGGTGCAAAAGAAATTGAAGCTCAGGAAATAATTGGTAATGTTATCCATGGAAATAAAAAAATCTTACCTAAATCTGAGCCAGAAGTAGTAGATAAAGAAGATATTATTGAATTGAACGGAGTAAAATATAAAAAAATCTAATATGAAAATAAGTAAAGAACTCATGTCTAAAGCTGGCATCAAGCCAAAGCTAAAGCTCGGAGTAAAAACAGATAGAGGTGTTCAGGCAACTGGACCACATAAAGTAAAGATGATCAGTGACAAGATTGTCCCTGGACTTGATCGAGAAACTGGCAAGGTTATTGAGTACGTTAAGTACGTTGTCGAGGAGGACGGAGTAGAGAAGGAATACCGCACTCGCTTGAAGCATAAAGAAACTGGCGAGCTGCAGTACCTAGTTCAAAATCTTTCTCAAATTGAGGAGGGCCAGGAAGTGATCATGGAGATGAAAAAAGCAGGGCTTAAAAACTACGTTGAAGTTCGTCACATTGACGGTTCTCTTATCACTGACGAGGAGCAAGATGATGTCGCTCCAGTCAATGAAGATCCTGCAGAGGACGTAGAGTTCAGTGATGAAACATTAGACGATGAACAACCACCAGACTAATATGAAAAAATATATAGTTTGTTTGATTCTTGTAGCTATTCTCGGAGTGTCATTTGCCACTCCAAGCTATGCTCAGGCTCAAACACCAACAGTGATTGCCTCAGATGAGGCCAGAATCCAGCTCATACAGCTCATATTGCAGCTTATAGCGCATTACCAAGCACAATTGGAAGCAATGGATGTAAAGGAGGAAATAATCGTTCCTAAGCCAGTTTTGGAAGAACGTGAGGTTATTACAGTGACCAGTCAGAAGTCTGGAGAGTTTGCAGAGCGCTCTGAGGATCTTAGTCGCACTGTCACACTGGCATCATTTGCAGTGTACGCAGAAAAAGAGTCTCTAAATGGTACTACTTTTCGAGCTCTGGTCCGAGACATTCCTTACGGACAGCCAAGAGTAAAATACACTTGTCCAAGTGTGATAAAAAAGGGTGATACTAAAACCTGTCAAGTGAAGATCACTGGAGTAGGAGGCTACAGTGCTATTAGGTACAGCATCCAGGATGTTGTGATTGAGGCCACTGACGGAACTGACTACAAAGGCAAATTTGATTCTGTGCAGGGAATAATTAAAGACAAGTAATATGCAAACCTGGCTCGCAATTGCACTGACAGCCATCATGGTAGCTATTTACAAAAGTATCTCTCCTGATACTTGGACCGCTATCACTATCGTTGTTGGTTTTGCAGTCTTTGCGCTTGCATGTTGGTTTACCTTGGCTTACCTAGTTAGCTGGTTTCTCAGGATTGCACTTAAAATCAAAGACTGATAGAATTGGAGCGTTATCGCAGACGAAAGTTTGTATATAATGTTTTCGCCAAAATCCACAGGTTCGCCTAGTGGGTTTTTGCGTTATGGGTATATACTTAAAGGTGCAGTCGTAAGACTGTAAGCTCTACGTTGGGGAAAGCAGTGTCTTTTTAAGACGCTGTTTTCTTTAGTTTTAGATCAAACTCGTAGTGATGAACACGACAAAGCCAGATGACTTCAAGTGGTTTTGAATAGTCTTCATGATGAGCTTGAACTGCTTTAGATTTACATACCTTGCAAGGCTTTCTTTTTAATGTACCGTTTCTTATTGCGTTATAGACTAACCTGTGTGCTTTCCTTTTCTCTGGGTTTTTCTTTTCCCACTCCAAGATCGCCTCTCTTTGCTTTTTCAGGTTTCGAGTCGCACGACCTTCCTTTCTAAATTTACGAGCATACAGTCTAAGACGCTCTCTGTTCGCCTCTCGGTATTTTCTGTTATACTCAGTTTTGTCTTGCTTCTTTCTCATACATACAGTATAGCTCTACGTTTGTACTATTTATCCACTACTTATGCACATATACACAGGCACATGAATTTGTAATGAAGTTGTACATGCTATACTGATGAGTATATCCGTTCAACACAAAACCCAGTATCTCTTTGAACGGAGGATATTGGGTTTTGTGTGTTAAATAAAAACATTATGCGTAGAAATTCAATTTCTCAAACGAAACGTCAGATAATATTTGCTAGAGATGACTGGAGATGCTGTTATTGTGGCAAAGAAGCATTACTTTCAATAGATAGAATCCTAAGACCACTACGAAGAAGGATCGTACCAAGAGATGAAAATGGACGTATATACGAGATTGATCATGTTATCGCTGTTGCTGATGGTGGAGATAATTCTTTCAATAATTTGATTACATCGTGCTGGAGTTGTAACAACAAGAAGGGGACCAAACGAAAGAAACCAAGTTATCGGATGTTTATTGTAAATATATGAGTAAAAACACTTTTTTCAACACTCGTTTTTGGCAGGATAGCTATATTTCAAATCTTGATCCAATCGAAAAGCTACTTTTTAACTACTGTTTGACGAGTCCATTTCTTTCTCTTAGTGGAATTTATGAAGTGCCACTTAAATACATTGCTGTAGAAACAGGTATTGATCGTGACATGGTTGCAAAGATATTCACACGTTTTGCACATGATAAAAAGATTGTTTATTACGAAGGATGGCTGTGTGTTTTGAAGTACCCAAAATACCAAAGTTATAACCTCCCAAACGTAAAAAAAGGGCTAGAAAACGAGCTAAAATCAGTACCAAAAGACATCCTCAATTTCTTTATTGAAGAAGGTTATGATGTGAATGCTATTGGCAATGCATTGCCAATAGATTGGCAAGTCATTGACACCAAGGAAAGGGAACAAGGAAAAGGGAATGGAAAGAGAGAAACTCCGCTACAAAAGACAAAAGAGTACTTACTCAACATCCCAGCAGAAGACATCCAAGAGTTTACCAATCGTTTTGACGCTACTGAAAAGCAGATCCGCAGTAAGGCTGAGGATCTCGATAGCTGGTGTGATGCCAATGGCAAGCGTAAGAAGGATTACCGAAAATTTCTGTTAGTAGCTCTTAAAAAAGACTTTCCAGAAAAGACTGAGGAGCAACGTAATCGTAAAGTAACCAGAGTCAAACTAAATCCAGATGGTTCTCCACTGGTTATCGACGGAGCTGTCCAGATGGAAACTGTGAATTGCTAGGTTGCCAGTATATACCCAACGGTATATAATATTTGAAGGTCGATAACAAACAACAATATGTCGAAAAAGAAAGTATATCCATCAAGAAAATTTGTTCCGCTACTAGGTAAGGTAGTGAAAGTTGGTGAAGAATTGAAAATGAAACTCAATGCCCCGCAACTACTGCAGCATTTCCTACGAATGCACACTCATGAAGGCGACATTATCTCTGTAGTAGTTACTGCAAAGCGTCCAAAGCGCAGTGCAAATCAGAACAACTTTTTCTTTGTGTATTTGGATTTGATTTCTCTCTCATGTGGTCATACGGTTCCAGAGCTTCACAAATGGGTCAAGCAAGAGATTCTAGGAGGCGGTATTACAGAAGTCTTTGGAGAACAGGTGCGGATGGTAGGTGAAACATCGGATCTCAACATCAGCGAATTTTGCGAGATGATGAACCGAATCCACGAAGCTACCGACATTCCAATCCCTGATCCTGAACCTTTTAAGCTTCCGATGACTCTTGATGAATACGGTGAGTTGAAAATTAATCAAAGTATTAAGTACATTCAGATGAAAAATAGGCTTACTGGTGAAAATCTATGAAAAAAACCGCCATTAAAAAAATAGGCATGCAAGGAAAAGTAAACCAAAGAGCCAGTCGAGAGATTGCTGAGCTTTGGGCGATAAACTGCATTGACTATTGCGAAGCAGATTTTCCACATAGTTGCGATGGAATGCTTACCAATGCTCATAGGCATAAGCGCAGTTGGTATTACTCACGGCCAGAGCTGCTCTCAGACTTTAATCAGGTAGCTCGACTCTGCGTCACTGCTCATCAGTATTTGGAGCATCGTAGAGAAGAAAATGAGGAATTCTTTATTAGGTTAAGACAAGATTGAGATGACACACACACCACCACAGATCAGCAATAACCATCTTATAAAAACTAGGCGTAAATCTATAAGTTAGATATGCAAAGTATAAAAAAATAGAAGTATGAAAAAATGCTCCTGTGGACGTGTACTGATTGTCCCCTCATGGGTGCGCTGCAATGAATGTGACAGAACAAGAAAACCAAAACGTAAGAAGAGGACTACTGACAAAAAAGAGTAACATGTATATAAAACTTATATACATCGATATTAACTAAACAAAACTATGGACAATATTGAACTGCTAAATCTCGACAGCTTCGACTACCTTGCGAGTATGTCAGACCAGAGTGTAGACCTGATACTCACTGACCCGCCGTATGACTTAGACCGCGCTTCTATTGAGAAGTTGCACCGTGAGTTTCTACGGGTCGCTAAAGGTGCAATCATCTTCATGCCGCCAGAAAACCAGTGGATAGAAGCGACACAGTATGCGTTCTGGATAAAACCCATAAGCACTAAGAACACGAGCAGGCGGTACTCACGGTTCGTCGAGATGATTTTCTTCATTGGCGACCTCGCATGGTATCCCAACCGACATTGGAGCCAGTACACGAACGTGTTTACCGACCTTGTGGACGGAGAGACAGCACACCCATACGAGAAACCGACATCGCTCATTCGTAGGCTGATGCTCAACCACACCGATGTTGACGATACCATTCTTGACCCATTCATGGGGAGCGGTACGACGGGAGTGGTGGCAAAGCAACTAGGAAGGAAGTTTATTGGCGTTGAGAAAGACGAAACCTATTTTGACTTAGCATCAAATAGGATTTACCCAGTAGAGTAACTAAATGTAAAGAGATATGAAAACAATTACAATCAACGGAGAAGAGTTTGTAAAGAAGTCAGAAGTAAATACAAGTGTCCGAGCAAAGAGCGTCAAAGGGCTCACTTACTGCATTGTCCGTACCTATTCAGCAGGAGTATGGGCGGGATGGGTTGACCTTAAAAACTATGGTGAACAAATGACTATTACCGAAGCACGAAGACTTTGGAAATGGTGGAGCGAGTTTACCCTCTCAGCACTTGCAACCACAGGAATCAAACCTGGCAAGGAATCAGAAAATAAGTATGCCCTGCCTGTAGATGAAGTGTATCTCACAAACGTCATTGAAATCATCCCCTGCACAGAAGTAGCAAAGGAACAGATTATAAATCAACCTAACTACAAAGAAGCGTAATATGAAAGGGCGAATACTTCTTAGCAATAAAATGAGCGTTAGAAATGGGGATGGGGATGGGGATGGGTATGGGTATGGGTATGGGAGGGGGAGTGGGAGTGGGTATGGGTATGGGGATGGGTATGGGTATGGGAGTGGGAGTGGGGATGGGTATGGGTATGGGGATGGGTATGGGTATGGGTAAAAGAGGATGTTGAAAGCACTAATCGCCGAAAAAGTTTCAAACCGAATT
>WPCH01010608.1_pt1 | contig 20863 bp, 22 predicted proteins | sample 5399881 | NCBI WGS metagenome assembly WPCH01 (sample SAMN12869468, study PRJNA574797) | sludge metagenome | isolation source: wastewater treatment of pH5 | place: China:Beijing | collected 2019-05-20
CGGCGGCTGCGTGAGGCGCCTGTCGCGTCCAGGAAGAGCTGGTAGACTGCGCGCCCCGCTTCATTCGACTGGAACGCAGCATGTTCGAATCCATACGCCAGACCTGGTTCTCCAACGTGAAGGGCGACACCCTCGCCGGTATCGTGGTGGCCCTCGCCCTGATACCCGAGGCCATCGCCTTCTCGATCATCGCCGGCGTGGACCCCAAGGTGGGGCTCTACGCCTCCTTCTGCATCGCGGTGATCATCGCCTTCGCGGGCGGCCGCCCGGGCATGATCTCGGCGGCCACCGGGGCCATGGCGCTGCTGATGGTCACCCTGGTACGCGACCACGGCCTCGAGTACCTGCTTGCCGCCACCCTGCTCACCGGGGTGCTGCAGATCATCGCGGGCTACCTCAGGCTCGCCGAGCTGATGCGCTTCGTCTCGCGCTCGGTGGTGACGGGCTTCGTCAACGCCCTGGCGATCCTGATCTTCATGGCCCAGCTGCCGGAGCTCACCGGGGTGACCTGGCATGTGTATGCCATGACGGCGGCGGGGCTTGGCATCATCTACGGCTTCCCCTACCTGCCGAAGATCGGCAAGTCGATCCCCTCGCCGCTGGTCTGCATCGTGGTGCTGACTGCCGTCTACCTGCTCTCCGGCATAGAGATCCGCACCGTGGGCGACATGGGTGAGCTGCCCGATAGCCTGCCGATCTTCCTGTGGCCGGACGTGCCGCTCAACCTCGAGACCCTGTGGATCATCCTGCCCTATGCGCTGATGCTCACCGTGGTGGGCCTGCTGGAGTCCATGATGACCGCCACCATCGTCGACGACCTCACCGATACCCCGAGCGACAAGAACCGCGAGTGCAAGGGCCAGGGCATCGCCAACATCGGCGCCGGCCTGATGGGCGGCATGGCGGGCTGCGCCATGATCGGCCAGTCGGTGATCAACGTGAAATCCGGCGGCCGCGGGCGACTCTCCACCCTGATCGCCGGCGTGCTGCTGCTGATCCTAGTGGTCTTCCTCTCCGACTGGGTCTCGCAGATCCCCATGGCCGCCCTGGTGGCGGTGATGATCATGGTCTCCATCGGGACCTTCAGCTGGGCCTCGATCCGCGACCTCAGGAAGTACCCCATGAGCACCAACGTCGTCATGCTGGCCACGGTGGCGGTCACGGTCTTCACCCACAACCTGGCTATCGGCGTCTTCGTCGGCGTGTTGATCGCCGCCATGAACTTCGCCAACAAGGTGGGCAACATCCTCCACATTGGCAGCGAGGAGGCCGACGAGGGTAGCCACCGCCTCTACAGGGTGGTGGGCCAGGTCTTCTTCGCCTCCTCCGAGCGCTTCGGCAACGCCTTCGACTTCAAGGAGAGCGTCGAGAAGGTCACCATCGACCTCTCCCGCGCCCACTTCTGGGACATCACCGCCGTGCAGACCCTGGACCGCGTGGTGATCAAGTTCCGCCGCGAAGGCACCGAGGTGGCGCTGGTGGGCCTCAACGAGGCGACGGCGACTATCGTCGACCGCTATGCTGTGCACAATGATCCTGCCGCCGTGGACAGGCTGATGGGCGGACACTGAGGAGCACGATGACGATGACAGAACAGGTAATGGCCGCCATCGACGGCTCGAGGTTCTCGGAAGGGGTGTGCGACTACGCCGCCTGGGCAAGCCTCGCCCTGGGCGCGCCGCTGACCTTCCTGCACGTGGTGGACAACCACCCCCAGGTCGCCGAGGCGGACCTCTCCGGCCATATCGGCCTGGGCGCCCGGGAGCACCTGCTGGAGGAGCTCTCCCAGCTCGACGAGCGCCGCGCCAGGGTGGCCCAGGAGCAGGGCCGGCTGGTGCTCAAGGCCGCCAGGGAGCGGGCCATCGAGGATGGCGTCGCCGAGCCCGGCACCCGCCAGCGCAACGGCACCCTGGTGGAGACCCTGGAGGAGCTGCAGGAGGAGATCCGCCTGCTGGTGGTGGGCAAGCGCGGCGAGACCGCCCACCAGGACAGCGGCCACCTGGGTTCCAACCTGGAGCGGGTGGTGCGCACCCTGCATCGGCCGATCCTGATGGTGCCCGACACCTTCAAGCGGCCCGAGGCGGTGATGCTCGCCTTCGACGACAGCCCGACCACCCGCAAGGGCGTGGAGATGCTGGCCCGGAGCCCGCTCTTCGCGGGCATTCCGGTGCACGTGGTGATCGTCGGCGCCGAGACCGGCGACAACCGCTCCCGGCTCGACTGGGCCCTCGAGACGCTGCGTGATGCCGGTATCGATGCCGAGGGCGCCATTCGCGCCGGCGAGGTGGAGGCCACCCTGCGCGCCTACAAGGAGGAGAAGGGCATCGACCTGCTGGTGATGGGCGCCTACGGCCACTCGCGCATCCGTCACCTGCTGGTGGGCAGTACCACCACCGCCATGCTGCGCCGCGCCAGGGTGCCGGTGCTGCTGCTGCGCTGAGGCCGGCTCGCTGACGCGCCCCGGCAGTCGACCTCGGGCGATTGAGCGGTGATAATGGCTGGCCGATAGCCGTTTCGGCAGGGGAATGTACTGCCGGAAACACTCAAGGAGAGGTTTTATGAGCATTGTCCGTCACGACACCAAGGCGCGCATGAGCCGCGCCGTGATCCACAACGGCATCGCCTACCTGTGTGGGCAGGTGGCCGGCCCCGAGGCGCGCCACGGCGACATCACCGAGCAGACGCAGAGCATGCTGGCGCGCGTGGACGCCCTGCTCGCCGAGATCGGCTCCGACCGCGAGAACCTGTTGACCGCGACGATCTACCTGAAGGACGGCCACGACTTCGCCGCCATGAACGCGGTGTGGGATGCCTGGGTGCCCACGGGCCACGCCCCGGCGCGCACCTGCGTCTGCGCGCCCATGCCCGCCGACGAGCTCAAGGTGGAGATCACCGTCTCCGCCGCCGTGGTCAGCGGCGAGTACAGCTACTGAGCGGCCCTACCGCATGCAGGGGTCGTCCATGACGGCCCCGTCCCTCGGCCTGAGACGCCGCGACAGGGCGTCCACGGCGATATTGAGCGTCGCGGTGATCAGCAGCAGGAAGAAGGCCACGTCGAACATCAGGTAGTCGAACCCCTCCTCGATATAGAAGCCCAGCGTCGCCACCCCCAGCATCCCCAGAATCGCCGTCTCGCGCAGGATCACCTCGGCGCGGTAGTAGAGCAGCGCCAGCATGCCCGGATAGAGCCGCGGCAGCAGCTCGTAGGCCAGCCGGCCCGTAGCGGAGAGCCCCGGCATGCCGGGCGTCAGGGCGTCGGCGTGGCGCGCCACCAGAAAGGCGATCAGGGCGCCATTGTGCAGCGCCAGCGCCAGCCAGGCGGGCAGCAGCGAGGGCCCCAGCAGCAGCAGGAAGAGAAACGCCAGCATCAGCTCCGGGGTGGAGCGCAGGGCGATCAGCAGGCCGTGGCCGGCGAGCCGGGTGCCGCGATTGCCGAAGTGGCGGCAGGCCAGGGGCCACAGCGCCATGGCCACCAGCAGTGCGCCCACCGTGCCGAGCAGCCCCAGCAGCAGGGTGTTGCCGATGGCCGGCCCCAGGTCCGGGATGCGCGACAGCCACTCGACCAGGCCCGCCCAGTCCCCGGCCAGTAGTTCTCGTGGCCAGATGTCCTCGCTGACGAAGCGCCATACCAGGGCCCCATCCACGCTGGGCCAGGGGCCCAGCAGCCAGGCGCCACCGACCAGAAGCACCGGGATCAGCCGACGGTGGCTCCAGCCGGGCAGGCTGGCGATCAGCAGATAGAAGAGCCACAGCAGGGCGCCCGCCTCGTGATAGCGCCCCTCCCGGAAGGCGGTCTCCAGGTGGAAGCCCAGCGTCGGCAGCCCCACGAAGCCCAGCAGCACGCTGGCGCGCAGGGCACACTCGAAGCGGTAGCGGGTGTAGGCGGCAAGCTGCGCCCAGGCCAGCGGCAGCTCGGCGTAGACGAAGCGCACCAGGCGGCCGGTGCCCGGGGGCAGGGCGTCCCGGGGCGCCCGGGGCGTCTGCTCGAGGATCTCCGCATAGACCTTGGCGAAGATGCCGGCATAGGGGATGGCCAGTGCCGCCAGCGCCGTGACGGCCGAGAGCCCGAACACCTGCAGGAAGAGCAGCGCCCAGAACAGCTCGTGGATGGCGCGCAGGAAGGCGCAGACGGCGCGCACCAGCCGCGAGCGGGCAAAGAGCAGCGCCAGGGGGAAGCCCAGCACCACCCCGGCCAGGGTGCCCCAGATCGCCACCGCCACGGTCAGGCCGATGGCGGAGAGCGGCGACTCCAGCGACCCCCAGGCGGGCCAGGCCAGGCCCAGGGCCATGCGCTGCAGCTCGCCCCAGGGGTCCCGGGTGTGGATGGCGAGGTCGGCGAAGGGGAGGAGTACCAGGGCCAGGGCCACCAGCGCCAGGGTATGGCGGGCGAGTCTGAGCCCGGGGGTGTCGCCGCGCCACCAGTGGCGCCCATGGCGGGGCGGGTGAGTGCGCGCCTCGCTCACGGCCGGCCCCGGGCGCAGGGCAGCGCTTCCGGATTCGGCATCGTCGGCGCGGCCGGTTCGGAGGAGGCGTCGGCCGGGGCGTCGGCATCCGGATAGAGGGTGTCCAGGTCGTCCAGGGTCAGCGCCCGGGTCGGGGCATCGATCACCAGCCGACCCTCCCTTAGCCCCCAGACCCGGTCGAAGTGGGAGAGCGCCAGCTCGCGCTGATGGAGCGCGACCACCGAGGTGGAATGGCGGGCATCGATCAGCCCCAGCAGGCGCAGCGCCTGGTGGGGGTCGACGCTGGCCACCGGCTCGTCGCCGAGGAAGATCGCCCGCCCCTGGTAGAGGGCGCGGGCGATGGCCACCCGCTGACGCTGGCCGCCGGAGAGTCGGCCCACCGGGCGCCGCGCGAGGCCCTCCAGCCCGAGCAGCGCGCAGAGCTCACCCACCTCCCGCCAGGGGCGAGCCAGGGGGCGTACCAGGTTCCAGAGCGCCGCCAGGGCCGAGTGCTCCGGCAGTCGCCCCATGAAGACGTTGTGGTAGACGGCAAGCTGAGGCACCAGGCCGTGGTGCTGGGGGCACCAGGCGGCGCGGGTCCCGAGCCTTTCACGCAGCTCGGCCAGCAGGGTCGACTTGCCCGAGCCGCTCTGGCCGAGCAGCGCCACCCGCTCACCCTCATGCAGGGTGAGCGTCAGTCCGGGCAGCACCAGGTGGCGGGGGCGCCCCTGGTGGTCGCGGCCGTGGCCGAGATCCTCGGCCTCGAAGCGGACCAGTGCAGGGCCGGTGGGGGGGCGGCGTTGCTCGCTCTCCATGGCGCTTGCCCTCAGCGCAGCAGGCCGAGCTCTTCCGCGACCTCCTCGATGGGCGCGTAGAGGGCGTTGTCGGCGGGAATGAAGGCCTCGCGGGGGAAGCTCGCCAGCAGCGCCGGGTCGTCCATCTCCAGGAAGGCGGCCTGGACCTTCTCGGTGAAGCCCTCGCCGAAGCGCTCGTCGGCGTCGCCGCGCAGGGTCCAGTTGTAGTCGGGATAGGGCGGGGTGGCCCAGATCACCGAGACCCGGTCGGTGTCGACGCGGCCATCGGCGACGGCGGCGTCCCAGACGGTATAGTTCACCGCGCCGATATCCCAGGTGCCCGCCTCCACCAGGGCGATGGTGCGGGAGTGGTCCCCGGAGTAGCCCACCCGGGAGAAGAAGGCCTCGGGGTCGACGTCGTTGAAGCGCTCCCGGAAGAAGTGCTCCGGCATCAGGCGCCCGGAGGTGGAGGTGCGCGAGCCGAAGGTGAGGCTCATCCCCTCGAGCGCGTCGGGCAGCTCATCGGCCCGCTCGAGGCCGGTCGAGCGGTGGGCGATGAAGTAGCTCATGAAGGTGTCATCCTCGCTGCCCTGGGCGAGTGCCTGGGAGCCCGGTACCAGGCGGCGGGCCTGGACGCCGGAGAGGCCGCCGAACCAGGCCAGCTGCACCTGGTCGTTGCGAAAGGCGGTGACCGCGGCGCTGTAGGACTTCACCGGCACGTACTCCACCTCGACGCCCAGGCGCTCCTCCAGATAGTCGGCGACCTTGCCGAAGCGCTCCACCAGGCGCGCCTGGTCCTCGTCGGGAATGGCGGTGAAGCGGAAGGTCTCGGCGGCCGCACCCTGGGCGAACAGGACAAGGGTGGCGGCAAGGGCAAGGCGGCGCATGGCAGGACTCCAGCGGTGACAGGGGGCGCTATTGTTGTGCGAGAGGCCGCCTCTGGCAAGTCTCCGGGTGCCGGCTCAGTCCTTGCGCGGGGCGGCGTAGCGGGTGCTCTTGAGGCTGTCCTTGATCTTCTTGAGATGGGGCAGGAAGTCCTCGCCGCGGCGCAGGGTCACCCCGGTGGCCAGCACGTCGATCAGCGTCAGCTGGATCATGCGCGAGGTCATGGGCATGTAGTGGTCGGTATCCTCGGGGGTGGCCACCTCCAGGGTCTCGGTGCACTCCGCCGCCAGGGGCGACCCCGGCGCGGTGATGCCCAGCACCACGGCGCCGTTCTCCCGGGCCAGGCGGGCGATATCGACCAGCTCCCGGGTGCGGCCGGTCCAGGAGATCACCACCACCACGTCCCCGGTGTGGCAGCTCGACGCCACCATGCGCTGCATCAGCACGTCCACGTAGGCGGTGACCGGCATGTTGAAGCGGAAGAACTTGTGCTGGGCATCCTGGGCCACGGCCCCCGAGGCGCCGAGCCCGAAGAAGTGCAGCTGCCGAGCCTGAATCAGGTAGTCCACTACCTTCTCGATGCGCACCGGGTCGGTCTGGCGCAGGGCCTCGTCCAGGGCGGCCATGGTAGCCCCGAAGATCTTGCGGGTGTAGTCGGCGGCGCTGTCGTCGGGCTCCACCGCCTGGCTGACGTAGGGCGTACCGCCGGCCAGGCTCTGGGCCAGCTTGATCTTGAAGTCCGGGTAGCCCTTGGCGTTGAAGCTGCGGCAGAAGCGGTTGACGGTGGGCTCGCTGACGGAGGCGGCCTGGGCCAGGCTGGCGATGCTCATGCTGGTGGCGGCGGTGGGGTCGGCGAGGATGACGTCGGCGACCTTGCGCTCCGAACGGTTGAGCTCCTCGAGGCGCTGACGGATTCGATCGAGCAGGTCGTGACTGGCCATGGGCGGTTGGGGTCTCCGTAACGGCTGGCGGCAGGGGATGTGGTGATTTAACGACATTATGCAGGTTATGCTGCGGGTAGGCGATGGACCGGTCCGGCTCCGCACAGGAGCGCGCCGGCAGACAAGGAGGGCAGGGCATGACGCAGCAGACTCGAGGGAAGCTGACCGCCGGTGACGGCATCGATCTGGCGATCTTCGGTGCCATGGGCGACCTGGCCCGGCGCAAGCTCTTTCCGGCGCTCTACCATCTCGATCGGGAGGGGCTCTTGCCCGCCGACACGCGCCTGCTGGGGCTGGCGCGCCGGGAGCTGGACGCGGCGGCCTTTCGCGAGGAGATCGAGCAGGCCCTGGCGCGCCAGCTGCGGGCCGAGGAGCAGGAGCGTGAGGCCATGGCGCGCTTTCTGGCCCGCCTGGACTACCGCCGCCTCGACTTCGCCCTGCCCGAGGGCTACGCGCAGATTGCCGACTGGCACCGCGGGAGTTCGCGGCCCCTGGTGGTCTATCTCTCCGTGGCGGCCAGGCTCTACGGCGACATCTGTCGCCACCTGGAGGCGGCGGGCTGCCTCGATGAGCGGGCCCGGGTGGTGGTGGAGAAGCCCATCGGCCACGACCTGGCCTCCTCGGCGGCGATCAACGACGCCATCGGTGCCGTCTTTCCCGAGTCGCGGATCTACCGCATCGATCACTACCTGGGCAAGGAGACGGTGCAGAACCTGATTGCGCTGCGCTTCGCCAACCCGCTCTTCGGTACCCAGTGGAACCAGAACCACATCTCTCACGTGGAGATTACCGTGGCCGAGCAGGTCGGCATCGAGGGGCGCTGGGGCTACTTCGATGAGGCGGGCCAGCTGCGCGATATGGTGCAGAACCACCTGCTGCAGCTGGTTTGCCTGATCGCCATGGACCCGCCGGCCAACCTCGACGCCGATGCCATCCGCGACGAGAAGGTCAAGGTGCTCAGGGCGCTCAGGCCCTTTACCGAAGAACGGCTGGGCCGGGACGTGGTGCGCGGCCAGTACATTACCGGTACCGTCCACGGCCAGGCCGTGCCCGGCTACCTGGAGGAGGAGGGGGCCAACCCCGGGAGCCATACCGAGACCTTCGTGGCCATCCGCACCGGCGTGGAGAACTGGCGCTGGGCCGGGGTGCCCTTCTACCTGCGCACCGGAAAGCGCATGCCCGAGAAGCTCTCCCAGATCGTCATCCACTTTCGCCAGCAGCCCCACTACATCTTCGACCCGGACCAGCGCGACCTGGCCGCCAACAAGCTGGTGATCCGCCTGCAGCCCGAGGAGGGCATCATGCTGGAGGTGCTGACCAAGGACAGCGGCCTGGAAAAGGGCATGCGGCTGCGCCGGGGCCCATTGCAGCTGGACTTCAACAGCGCCTTTCCCAAGACGCGGATTCCCGACGCCTACGAGCGCCTGCTGCTGGAGGTGATGAAGGGGCGGCAATATCTCTTCGTGCGCCGGGACGAGGTGGAGCACGCCTGGTGCTGGTGCGACAGCCTGGTGGCCGCCTGGTCCGAGCGGGCCGAGCCGCCAAGGCGCTACCCCGCCGGCTCCTGGGGGCCGGTCGCGTCCATTGCCATGATCACCCAGGATGGCCGACGCTGGTACGAGGATTATTGAGAAGTGCCGGCTGGCCCCAGGGCCGGTCGCCACTTTCTCAAGACCGCCATGATCACCCAGGATGGCTGAAGCTGGTATGAGGATTACTAGCGAGCGTCAGGAGCGCCGCGACGAGGCCGGAAACGGGAAGGGGCGGGCTTCGTCGGGAGCTGTAGGAGCGCGATTTATCGCGCGATTCTGGAAGGCCTCTCGGGAGGAAACCATATGAGCGAGCTGTGTCGAGAGCGCCTGGCCACCCAGCTGGCCGAGGCGGTGGCGGAAGCGCTGCAGCATGACCTGAATCACCAGGAGCGCGCCCTGCTGGTGGTCTCCGGCGGTTCTACCCCGGTGCCCTTCTTCCGGGCCCTGGCCGCCCGGGAGCTGCCCTGGGAGCGTGTCGACGTGACCCTGGCCGACGAGCGCTGGGTGGCGGAGACGAGTCCCGACAGCAACGCTCGCCTGGTGGCTGAGTACCTGCTGCAGGGCCCGGCGGCGGCGGCCACCTTCGTCTCCTTGACCACGCGCGACCCTACCCCGGAGCAGGGCGTGGACGAGGTGGCCCGGCGGCTCGCCTCGCTTGCCTGGCCCGCCAGCGCCGTGGTGCTGGGCATGGGCGGCGACGGCCACACCGCCTCGCTCTTCCCCGACTGCCCCGAGCTGCCCCTGGCGCTGACCACCGCCGAGCCCGCGGTGGCGATCCGCGCCCCGGGCCAGCTGCCCAGGCTGACCCTGAGCGGCGATCGGCTGCACCGCGCCCGGCGTCACTTCCTGCATATCACCGGCGGCGACAAGCGCGACACCCTGGTGCGCGCCCTGGCCGGGGATGACCCCCGGGAGCTGCCGATCCGCGCCTTTCTTTCCTGCCCGCTGGCGATCTACTGGGCTCCCTGAACCGACCGGAGACATGCCATGACCATCGACAAACAGCTGCCCTCGACCCGCACCACCGAGCTCGACAGCATCTGCCTCAAGGCGGAGGTGATCCCGGTGCTGGCCATCCGGCGCATCGAGGATGCGGTGCCCCTGGCCACCGCCCTGGTGGAGGGTGGGCTTTCCGTGCTGGAGGTGACCCTGCGCACCGACTGCGCCCTGGAGGCGGTGCGCCGCATCAAGGCGGCGCTGCCCCAGGCCAGCGTGGGCGTGGGTACCGTGCTGACCCCGGCCCAGTACCGCCAGGCCGAGGAGGTGGAAGCCGACTTCGTGGTCACGCCCGGGGCCACGGCGGCGCTCTATCGACACGGGGTCAGCAGCCCCGTGCCGATGCTGCCGGGGGTGACCACCGTCTCCGAGGTGATGTCCGGCTGGCAGTACGGCTATCGCCGCTTCAAGTTCTTCCCCGCCGAGGCCAGTGGCGGCGTCAAGACCCTCAAGGCCTTCGCCGGCCCGCTCCCCGAGGCGCGCTTCTGCCCCACCGGCGGCATCACCCTGGAGAACGCCGAAGACTACCTGGCGCTGAAGAACGTGATGTGCGTGGGCGGCACCTGGCTGACGCCCCAGTCCCTGATCGACGCCGAGGACTGGCACGGCATCCGCCAGCTGGCCCGGGAAGCCGCGGAGCGGTTTCATCACTGAGCTGATCTGAGCGCCTGTAGAGGTGGGCGCTTACCTTCTGGTGGTTTCCGGATGACCAAAAGGCGCGACAAGCCTCGGCACTTCAGGCCGAGGAAGGATAGCGCGGACGCCGAAGGCGTCCTATAATACTGGATGCATATACAAGCTCTGAGTCTTTATGCAACGCCTCCAAGCCTTCAAATATGAGCTGATGCCCAACGGTGAGCAGGTGCGGAAAATGCGCCAGTTTGCCGGCATGGCGCGGTTCGTTTTCAACCGGGGGCTGGCGTTGCAAAAGGAGCAGTATGAAGCCGGTGAGAAGAAGTTGGGCTACGCGGCTTTGTGCAAGCAACTCACCGGCTGGCGCAATAGCGCCGAGACACCTTGGCTCCGGGATGGCCCGATCCACCCGCTCCAGCAGTCGCTGAAGGATCTGGAGCGCGCCTACGCTAACTTCTTCGCCAAGCGTGCAGACTTCCCGCGCTTCAAGAAGAAAGGGCAGCGCGACAGCTTCCGCTATCCCGATCCGAAACAGATCAAACTCGATCAAGGAAACAGCCGCATCTTCCTGCCCAAGCTCGGCTGGCTGCGTTTTCGCAAGAGCCGCGAGGTACTGGGGGTGGTGAAGAACGTCACCGTCAGCCAGTCGTCGGGGCGATGGTTCGTCTCGATTCAGACCGAGCGCGAGGTCGCCGTGCCAGCGCCAACCGGCGGCGCGGTGGGCATCGACCTGGGGGTGGCGCGGTTCGCCACACTCTCCGATGGCAGCTACCTGGCACCCCTCAACAGTGTCAGAACGCACCAGGCGGCGCTGCGCAAGGCGCAGCAAGCCATGAGTCGCAAGGTCAAGTTCAGCAACAACTGGAAGAACGCCAAGGGCCGCGTCCAGAAACGCCAGGCTCGCATCGCCAATGCCCGGCGCGACTACCTGCACAAGGCTTCCACCACGATCAGCCAAAACCACGCGCTCGTGGTGCTGGAAGACCTGCAGGTAGGCAACATGTCGCGCTCGGCCAGAGGCAGTGCCGAGCAGCCAGGCCGCCATGTCCGGCAGAAATCTGGCCTCAACCGCTCGATCCTCGACCAGGGCTGGTATGAGTTCCGGCGTCAGCTCGACTACAAGCTGGCCTGGCGCGGGGCGCATCTGGTGGTTGTGCCACCGCACAACACCAGCCGCACCTGCCCCGAGTGCGGTCATGTCGCCGCCGAGAATCGGCGCAGCCAGGCCCGGTTTGCCTGTGTCGAATGTGGCTTCGAGGCCAACGCCGATCATGTCGGCGCCATCAATGTATTAAGGGCGGGGCACGCCCGGTTAGCCTGTGAAGTGAGTGGTGCGGTAAGGCCGCCAGCAGCAGGAACCCACCGAAGCGACTCTGGGGCGGCTCAATGCCGCGCCTGAGCGCCGTAGGAATCCTCTTCCTTTCCGCCGTTGGCGGCAGCTGCCTAAGCAGCTGAGGGAGGGGAGGACGTCAAACTTTTTCACCCCCGAGGCGCGAATCTTCACGCCCTTTGGCCCTCCCCGGTTGGACAAGGTTACCGGCGACTCCTTATCATCACGCGACCGATTCCAGGAACGATCTCACCCCATGTCCCGACCTCTACTGTACTCCGGAGTCCTCTCCCTTGCCCTGCTGCTGGCCGGCTGCGCCCTGCCGGTCAATCCGGCCGACTCTCAGCCGGCGCTGGGGCCTGATGAGTTTGCCCTGCGCATGGACCAGCTGGAGGCCGACCTGGCCGTACGCTGCGAGCTGCAGCAGGTCGCTCTCTCGGACCACTCCCGGCGCCAGGAGGTGCTGGTGGCCGACGTTCGCGAGGTCGGCAGCCTGCTGCGCCATCTGCGCGCCGATATCGAGCGCCTGGAGCGCGCCGAGAACGAGCCGCTGGTGATCACTCAGGAGTGCGCCGCCGACGAGCTGGGCCTGGCCAACAAGGCGGTGGTCGGCCGCAGCGAGTGGATCGGGCTGCCCGACGTGGGCACCTACCTCAAGGCGCGCGTCGACTCCGGCGCCAACACCTCGTCGCTGTCGGCGCGCGACATCACCCGTTTCGAGCGCGACGGCGCCAACTGGGTGCGTTTCCGCCTGGGGTTGACCGACGACGACGTGGTCGTAGACGACGTGCGCGAGGAGTGGATCGAGGCCCCTGTGGAGCGCCGGGTGCGTATCGTCCAGGCCTCCGGCGAGGAGTCACGTCCGGTGGTCTCCCTGATGATGACCCTGGGACCTATTCGCGAGCCGGTGGAGTTCACCCTTAATGATCGCTCCCACCTCAACTACCCGGTGCTGCTCGGCCGGCGCTTCCTGATGGATATCGCCGTGATCGACGTGGCCGAGACCTATCTTCACGAGCGCCCCGAGTTCCCCGGTGGCCGCCCAGCGGATGAGGCGGCCATGGACGAAGACGACCGGGACGACGAGGAGCGCTGAGCCGCCCTCCCCGGTCTTGCGCTTCTCCCTGACTGCGCCAAGGAAGTCCCATGTCACGACTGCCCTTCTACCTGCTCGTCGGCCTGCTGCTGGTTACCGGCATCGGCCTGAGCGTGCACCGTCACATCACCCTCGAAGTGCCCTGGACGCCCGGCGAACAGCGGGAGGTCTGGGAGGTCGAGGCCATCGTCAACTTCAACGCCCGCGGCGAGCCGGTGCTCGTGGACATGGCGCTGCCCTCCACCCAGCAGGGGTTCCGGCTGCTCACCGAGCACACCGCCTCTCCGGGCTATGGCCTCGCCTTCCTCGAGGAGAATGGTGCCCGTCGGGCCCAGTGGTCGATCCGCGAGGCCAGCGGCAGCCAGCAGCTCTACTATACGACTCAGCTGGTGGTCACACCGGATGCCCGGGCCCCCAGGGTCGAGCCGCCGCGCCTGCGCCGGGATATCGTCTGGGAGCGCCCCTATGACACCGCTTCCGCCCAGGTCATCGAGCGCGCCTGGGGGCGCAGCGCCGACGCCTTCACCTTTGCCCGGGAGCTGATTCGGGACTTCGGCGACGAACGCCAGGGCGAGAATGCCCGCCTGCTGCTGACCCAGTTCGAGCGCGGACCGCTGCTGGTCCGGCTGCTCAACCAGGCCGGCGTGCCGGCCCGGGAAGTGAGCGGGCTGCTGCTGGAGGATGGGCGCCGCCGCCAGACCCTGAGCCAATGGGTCCAGGTCTTCGATGGCGAGCGCTGGGCGCTGTTCAATCCCGCAACCGGCGAGCAGGGCCGTCCGGACAACCTGCTGCTCTGGGAGTCGAGTGGCCAGGCGGTGCTGGAGGTCCAGGGGGGCAGCAACTCCCGGGTCACCTTCTCCATGCTCAACCGCAATCAGCCGGCCGCTGCCGCCGTGCGCAGCCAGCTGGCCGATGACACCCTGATCAACTTCTCCATCCACAGCCTGCCGCTGGAGGAGCAGGCGCTCTTCCAGACCATCCTGCTGATCCCCATCGGTGCCCTGGTGGTGGTGCTGCTGCGCATCCTGGTGGGGATCAAGACCTCCGGGACCTTCATGCCGGTGCTGATCGCCCTGGCCTTCATCCAGACCAGCCTGCTTACCGGCCTGGTGGGCTTCCTGCTGGTGGTGGCGGTGGGGCTGGTGATACGCAACTACCTCTCCTATCTCAACCTGCTGCTGGTCGCGCGAGTGTCGGCGGTGATCATCACGGTCATCGCCATCATCTCGGTCTTCTCGGTGCTCTCCTACCGCTTCGGGCTCAATGCGGGCCTGACCATCACCTTCTTCCCGATGATCATCCTCTCCTGGACCATCGAACGGATGTCGATCCTCTGGGAGGAGGAAGGTCCCAAGGAGGTGCTGATCCAGGGCGGCGGCAGCCTGCTCACCGCGGTGCTCGCCTACCTGGCCATGAATAACCCCTGGGTGCGCCATATCACCTTCAACTTCCTGGGGGTGCAGATGATCCTGATGGGCCTGATCCTGCTGGCCGGCAACTACACCGGCTATCGGCTGCTGGAGCTGCGCCGCTTCAAGCCGGTCACCGAGGACTAGGCCATGCTCAACTGGACCTCCCCCGGCAAGCTGCGCCTCAAGGGCATCATCGGCATGAACCGGCGCAACATCCGCTATATCGGCCGCTACAATGACCGGCGCCTCTACCCGCTGGTGGACGACAAGCTGAAGACCAAGCTGCTGGCCCAGGAGTACGGCATTACCACGCCGGCGCTGATCGGCACCGTCACCACCCAGTTCGGGGTCAAGCACCTCGACGAGATGCTGCGCGGCCATGACGGCTTCGTGATCAAGCCCGCCAAGGGCAGTGGCGGCAAGGGGATCCTGGTGATCGACCACGTGGCCGAAGGCTTCTTCGTCAAGCCCAGCGGCGCCAGGCTCACCCTGCAGGATGTCGAGCGCCACGCCTCCAATATCCTCTCGGGGCTCTACTCCCTGGGCGGCTCCCCCGACGTGGCCGTGATCGAGGCGCTGATCAACTTCGATGAGCGTCTCGCCGAGTACACCTACGAGGGGGTTCCCGATATCCGGGTCATCGTCTTCCTGGGCTATCCGGTGATGGCGATGATGCGCCTCTCCACCGCCGCCTCCGACGGCAAGGCCAACCTTCACCAGGGCGCCGTGGGGGTGGGCCTGGATATCGCCACCGGCACGGCCATTCGCGGCGTGCAGTTCGACCGCACCCGCCACGACCACCCGGATACCGGCCATGAGCTTGCCAGCCTGCAGATCCCGGACTGGCGCACCCTGCTGCTGCTGGCAGCCGGCTGCTACGAGATGACGGGGCTCGGCTACCTGGGGACCGACATGGTGCTCGACCGCGACCAGGGTCCCATGCTGCTTGAGCTCAACGCCCGCCCCGGGCTCGCCATCCAGATGGCCAACGGCGAAGGGCTGCGCCGGCGCCTCGATCTTATCGAGCGACAGCCGGAGGGAGCTTCTCCCGAAGCCCGAGTGGCATTCGCTCAGCAGCACTTCGCCCGCCGCAGCGAGCTGGAGGCGATTGCCGAGGCGGTGGCCGCCGCCGTCTGAGCGCCGCTGGCCGCGGCGGCGGGGGGCGCGTAGAATACCCACTCCACCCCAACCGACCTGGCTTGTGATGACAGACTCCCGTGCGCTGCTCGATCAGGCCGCGCAGCAATGCCAGCAGCGCGGCGTACGCTTCACCCCGATTCGTCGCCGCGTGCTGGAGATGATCGCCGAGGCCCCCGGCGGACTGAAGGCCTACGACCTGCTCGACCGCCTGGCCGAGGAGCATGCCTCTGCCCGTCCGCCCACCGTCTACCGCGCCCTGGAATTCCTGATCGACCAGGGGCTGGTACACCGCATCGAATCCCTGAACGCCTACGTGGCCTGCCCCTGCCCGGAGCACGCCCACGGCTTCCAGCTGCTGATCTGCCGGCTCTGCGGGCGGGTCGAGGAGCTGCACCTGGACGACGTCAACGCCCAGCTGTCGCGTCGCGCCCGAGACCTCGGCTTTCGGGTGGAGCGCCAGACCATCGAGCTGCTCGGCCACTGCGAAGCGTGCCACGCCGACGCCTGAGCCGGTCGCCCTCCCCTGGCCGGAGGTCACTGCCTTCCCCACCAACTTCCCTCGGACCGACCCATGAGCGATACCTTCAAGGCCCTGGAGCGGGCCCCCTGCGACAGCCGCCACCCGCTGACCGAGATCCTCGACGCCGCTCGCTTCAATGCCGACGGCCTGCTGCCCGCCATCGCCCAGCAACACGACTCGGGTGAGGTGCTGATGATGGCCTGGATGAATCGCGAGGCGCTGGAGGAGACCCTGCGCACCGGGCGGGTCTGCTACTGGTCCCGCTCCCGGGGCAAGCTGTGGCGCAAGGGGGAGAGTTCGGGGCAGCAGCAGCATCTGAAGCGCGCCGCCCTGGACTGCGACGGCGACACCCTGCTGCTGCAGGTGGCGCAGACCGGGCCCGCCTGCCATACCGGCCGGCGCAGCTGCTTCTACGTGGCGCTGGAGGAGGACAGCGTGCGCATCGCCTCGGCGCCGCTGATCGACCCCGATACCCTCTACGCCAAGCGCTAGGAGGTCACGCATGCCCTGCCTCGCCGCCTGGCTGGCCCGCCTGGTTCGCTTCGCGCGCCGAGCCTTGGCTTGGCTGATGATTGCCCTGGTCAGGGTCTACCAGGTCACCCTGAGCCCCCTGCTCGGCCCGCGCTGCCGCTACTGGCCCAGCTGTTCGAGCTATACCGTCGAGGCGATCCAGGTTCACGGCCCGCTCAAGGGGGGGGTGATGGCGGCCAGGCGCATCTCTCGCTGCCACCCCGGCTGCGAGGGGGGCATCGACCCGGTGCCGGGCGGGCCCAGCGAACGGCTCTGCCGCGAGGACCCGGAGCTGGACGAGAACTTCCGCCCGCGCGACGACGTTGGCCGTCACCGTTAACACCTTCTCCCGTAACGCGTCCGACCAGACGGTTGGAGCTACTCGCTCTGGTCGAGGCCGGCAAAGCCATCGGCCACGATGCCCTCCAGTCGCTGAGCCAGAGTGTCATCATTCAGGACCGGAAAGTCGCGGCGCAGCTTTCCGCTAACGAGACCGTGCTGTCGAATGGCACGAATAATCCGGTCCATATGCTCGTCTGGTCCCTCTACCCACTCCTTGACCGCCTCGCGCGTCACGTACCAGGCCCGCTGAATGGCCGCCTGCTGATGCATCTCATGTTCCAGGGTGTAGCGTACGATCTCTTCAAGGTATTCGACCTGATCGGTCAGGTCGGGATACCGCCAGGCAGGTCCTGCCGCCTCATAGGCCGAAAAGGAAAAGTCGGATTCAATCCCGTCTGGGTAAGGCAAGGGCCTGCTGAGGAAGCTGACGGCGTCAGAGTAGTGTCGCATCAGAGGGCGTGAATAGCGCTCCAGCACCCGGTCATATTCGATGCGGCGCATAGACGACGAAGTGATGGCCGCTGAAACAGGCAGAATGAAGGGCTCGGGCACGGCGCCGTCGCGTCTCAGTATATCGTTGATCAGGAAACGTGAGATTCGCCCGTTGCCATCTGCCAGCGGGTGTATGAAGACAAAGCCAAAGCTGGCCACCGCCGCCCTGATGATGGCGTCTTCCCGAGCTGTCGACTCGAGGAAGACATTCAGTCCGTTCAGCAGGCTGGGTACCCATTCCCAAGGAGGGCATACATAGTGTACGACAGCCCCTTGGGCAACGGAGCGACTGCCCACAAAGACGGGAGATCGGCGCACTCCCGGGCGGATGGTGGCAAGGCCGAGAATGGCGCCTTGGAGTTCGCTCAATGCTTCGGGTGCCAGTGGGTCTTCCCACTGCCCGCAATAAGCCTCCATGGCGGAGGCGAAACGCTGTATACGCCCCTGGTGGTCGCCTTCATGTTCGATGATGAAGCTCGCCCTACTCTCCTTGATGGTCAACCAGACGGCACTGCGGCGGAGGATGTCTGCGCCGAACTCTCCTTCCATGCTTTCCAGCTGGTGACGAATATCATAGTCACGCGACCGCTCAATGCTCGGAGTGCGCCGGACCATGGGGCAGTAGTCCCGTGAGCCTGGGAGATTGTCGTTGATACGCCACCGCCGGTTACGCTTCGGGTGCCTGGCCGTTACATAGTCGATGGGGCTCAGGGCATCCCGGTAATTCCCTCCGGTCTCGGCGATATCCAGCCGCGCTCCCGTCAACCATTCATACAGGAAGCCTGCCCGGCGGGCGTACTGCCCGGTAGGTTCGCTACGAACCCATTCGGACAGGCTCTCGGGGGGCAGCTTCTGAAACAGTCGTGCCAGGAACTCGAGATGCACGCCTTCATGCTTGAGGGCAAAGGTGAGGTGGCCGGAAAGCGTCGCTGGCGGCCGCATGCTCTCCAGGTAAGTTTCGCTGCGGCGCCCTTCGTGCTCCAGCGTATGGCGAGCACGGCCGATACGACTCTGGACCGCAAAAGGCTGAACAGCCTCCACGCCATAGGTCAGCGCTAACCAGGCGTAGCCGACTTCGTCATCCGTTTTCCGTGGCCCAAGCTTTGCCAAAACGATTATCTCTCGTAAAAAACGATTATTTTTAGCCCCTGCTCTATAAAAATGATTATTGCAGCGGATTCTTGGCTCAGGCGGCCTCCTGCTCCGCCACCTCGTAGATGCGCTTGAGCATGGCGTGCAGGCCATTGCTGCGGGTCGGCGAGAGGTGCTTGTCGAGGCCCAGGTCCGCCAGGAAGTGGGGGCTGGTGTCGCGGATCTCGGCGGCGGGCCGGTCGCTGTAGATGCGCATCAGCACGGCGATCAGGCCGGAGACGATGGCGGCATCGGAGATGGCGTCGAAGTGGATGGCGTCGCCACGGCGCTCGTGGCGCATCCAGACGTTGGACTGGCAGCCCTGGATCTTCAGCTCGTCGCGCTTCCACGCCTCGGGAAAGTCCGGCAGCGCCTTGCCCATGTCGATGATGTACTGGTAGCGGTCCATCCAGTTGTCGAACATCTCGAACTCTTCGATCAGCGCCTGCTGTGCCTGCTCGGCGGTGGCTTCGGTCGTCATGGGATCTCCTTGTAGTAAAGGCTGCGATTATATCGGCTGGGTGCCGTGAGCGTCCGCTTTGGGCTCTGCCAGCAGGCTCTCGTAGGGAATTTTCAGCCCCTCATGCAGGCGCCTGATCATGTTGAGGCTCAGCTTCCGCTTTCGATTAAGCACCTCGGACACACGGCCACTCGAACCGATATAGGGCTCGAGGTCTCGCTGAGTCAGACCTTGCTGCTCCATACGAAACTTGATCGCTTCGATGGGATCCGAGGGGGCGATAGGATAGTGCTCATCCTCGTACTTCTCGATCAGGATAGAGAGCACCTCCAGCTCATCGGCCTCCGGAGTGCCATCTTCGGCGGCCCAGAGCTGCTCCATGCGGGCGAAGGTGCGTTCAAGATCGGCATCATCATGGATAGGCTGAATATTCATCAGATAGTCTCCGCATCAACCTTGTCGTACTGGGCATGAGTGCCCACGAAGCGCACCCAGGCGATCTGCTGGGTGTAGCGTATCGATACGATCACGCGGTACTTGTTGCCCCCGATGTTGAATACGACACGCCCTCCCTTGAGGATGCTTGCCGTGCGAACCTCGGCTTTCAGCTCTTGCGGCGTCAGCCAGGACGCCTTCAGCATCATGTTGTGCCATTCGGTGAGCGGCGTCCTGGCATCCTCGAACCCCTGTTCCCAGAACTCCCTCAGCGTGCGCTTCGCGATGACTCTCACGCAGCCTCCCTTTTTGGGAGAATCCTATGAGCTCCCACCTTGGGAGTCAAGGGGGATTGAGGCGATCAGGCCGTGGCGCGCCTGCTGGCGGTGCCAGGCCTCGTCCTCCGCGTGGAGGTAGCGCGCCGTGGTGTCTAACCTCGCGTGACGGGCGGTGGCGGCCAGGTAGCGCAGCTCCACGCCGGCCTGGGCCTGGTGGGTCAGCGCCGTATGGCGCAGCCAGTGGGGCGTTGCCTGACGCAGCCGCATCGCCCCTGGCCTGCCCGCCTCCCCCTGCTCCGCCTCCATGGCGGTAGCCGCCTCCGCGAACGCCTCGCGGATCAGCCGATAGAGCCGGTTGTCGCCGATACCGCGCCGACCATCCAGGGCGCGCAGCATCGGCGTGGCATCATCCGGCAGCGGTTCACGGGCAAGCCCCAGGCTCTCGCGCCAGTCGCCCAGCAGCGCCATCATGTCTGGCGGCACCGGAATCACCGCCAGCTTGTCGCCCTTCCCCGTCACCCGCCACCACCAGCGCCCCTCGCGGCGATGAAAGTCGCCCATGCGTGCCGCGCTCATCTCGCTGATGCGCGGAGCCAGCAGATAGGCGAAGCCGAAGACCAGGCGGCGGCGCTGCCACTCGAAGCACTGCCGCGCCGAGGCGCCCTCCTCCACCGGCCGGCCGAGCCAGGCCCATAGCCATTCCCAGAGCGGGGTCTCCAGGTAGCGCTCGATGCGCGTCTGGCGGTTGTCCAGGCGCCGGCGCTTGTCCCGCATCAGTCGGAAGGGGTTGTGGGCCACCCACCCCGCCTCGGCAAGCCAGGCATAGAGGCCCTGGAGGATGACAAGGGACTGGCGGCGGCTGGCCGGCGACAGCGGCCCGCGAAAGGGGCGCCAGTCGTCGGCGTGCCGGGGCCTGGGCGGCCCCACCCAGCGCTCCCTGGGGCGCGGGTCGGCGAGAAAGGCCTCGAAGGCGTCCAGATGCGCACGGCGCACCTCGCCAAGCCCGAGCCCCTGCTCCGCCAGCCAGAGCAGCAGCCGTTCGGCTTCGCGGCGGTAGGTACGCTGCGTTTGCGGGCTCGCGCGATATTCGGCCAGCCACTGGGCCACCGCCTCGGCGTCGCTGCCCGCACGGATATGGGCGCCCTGCCCGGCGACTGCCTGATCTACCCGGTCAAGCAGGGTGCTTGTCGGTACCGGATCACGGCTCATTCTGCGCACTCCTCACTCCTGGCGGGCCAGTATCCCTGCCCCGGGGATAGAAAAACAAGATAAGCTGCGTAATCTTGATTTTTATGTCTCTATCGTATCATAAATTACATAATGCGTAATATGTAATAATCTTCCCTTCCGGGTCTTGCCGGGATATGCTGCGCCCCATCGAGACCCGCCGCCGCGCTACAGCGTCGAGGAGGCGACGGACGGGCCGGGAACGACACGAGGAGAAGCGATATGGCGCGCAGCGGCGTGCAGTACGAAGATGTGCAGCGGGCCATC
>WPCH01068114.1_pt1 | contig 20861 bp, 19 predicted proteins | sample 5399881 | NCBI WGS metagenome assembly WPCH01 (sample SAMN12869468, study PRJNA574797) | sludge metagenome | isolation source: wastewater treatment of pH5 | place: China:Beijing | collected 2019-05-20
CTCTGTTTCCGATATTACGTTTAATTGGGCTAATTCTTGAATAATTGCATCCAAATCAACAGACTCTTGTTGTATATTAAACTCGTATCTTCCATAGAAGTTAATATGTTGCCATGCAACTGGGGATATTTTTTTCATAACATCCGAATCTAGAGCCTTTGTTTCTCTGTAAGCCAACATATTAGATAAAATACTGGCATTGTAATAAATAATGCAATTGGAGAGTAAGCGACTGCATTCGCCCCAAATATGTTGATCATTTTCATTTTTGAAACGTAATTTTCCAAAATTGGCAAAGGATACTGCTTTGCGTAATTTATGATAACTTTCCCCTCGATTTAATGCCTTTTGAACATTCCGGCGTAAAGGGGGAGAATCAATATAATCCAAAAAATATAGACTTCTTATGATGTTATCGTACTCCCATAAAGCACGTTTGGTTTTGTTCTTCCGTGCATAAGCGCTTAGCTTACCAATAATAATGCTTTGTGTGGTTGTTTTAACTGCAAGGGATAACATAATTCGTTGAATATTTTCCCATTCCTCTATAATAAGATTCGTATTAATCTTTCGAACTGGCTTGATCAGGTTATCTCCATATTGGCTTGGATGTTTGAATCCGTAAAGAGATTTGTTGACCTTATCGTGAATATCCTTGTAGCGAGGCGCAAACTGATAACCAAAAAAGTTCAGGATAGCAAAATTCACTTCATTGGTTCCATGTGTATCCGTGGAATGCACATCAGGCTGAATATCAGTTGTGTTGTTAAATAAAATATCAAATACATAATGACTTTCATGCTCATTGGCCCCAATAATTCGAGCATTAACAGGGATATGGTTGGCTACCATTGTGTAGGAAACAATCCCTTTACCAAGACCAAAGTATTTAGGTGAATGACGGGAATTAATGGTATTGATTCGAGTCTCAACTTTCTGCCCGTCACTACTAGAATGAATCGTCTCCCCAATGTCATAATGTTTAAAGATTGGGAGTTTGGCTATTGCATTACTGATACAATCATTCGCTTCTTTTAAAGTCTCCAGACGAATAAAGTTATCAGATGTGGCAGCCAGTAACGGATAGCTAATATCAGAAATTTCCCCCATTCTCCCTAACCCCATGTTGGTTCCCCAAGCAATCAGACAGGCGACAAGAATTCGATTGTCTTTATTCTGTTTGGCATAACGTCCCAAGATGTGCTCAAATGAGTCAAGGAATTGACAGTGCTGTTGAACAAAATGCAAGACACTCCTAATGTCTATTTGCTTTAATGTATCGTAGAATGAGTGATTAATAGATTCTGTGTCACGAGTATAAGGTAATGTCCATCGGGTATGTGAACCCCGTTTTTTGATTTGAAGATGCTCATTTTTCCCAGATGAAATACTCTGGTTAACTTTAGTAATGCGATCTTCTAATCGCTTCTCAAGCTCCACTAAATGACTATGAATGGGTTGGTTGAAAATCGTCAGACCAGTGTCAGCGATCAACATTTCTTTCTGTTCCCATTGACGATCATTGATCAGGTCATCCTCAAAACTGCGAAATCGGATACTATCACGACAAAAAATATCTCCTGCTTCCAAACGGTTGCGTAGGAGGCGATAGACTAAAAATTCATATCGATCTGCTAAAATTGTTTTTTGTTCATAGATATAACGCTTCACACCATCGGATATGAAACCATTTGGCAAATCATCTGAGTGATATTGTCCTAACGCTTTATTCTTATTAAAAGCAGTTTTCATAAAATTCACTGCTTTAATTAATGGATCATTTGGTGAAGGAGCTACGAAATCAACCTGCAAAAATATAGGTCTTAAATAACGTTTAAATCGTCGTGCCTGCTGACCAATATGTTCCCATTGGAAGGCAGTTTCATCATATTTTATATTTGTAGTAATCTGTTTGGCTACGGATTCCAGTTTCTGACGTTCCAAAATAGTAAATGCACGGTCTTGAATATCCCTAAAGGGAGTATTGGCAGGAATATGATCATCAGTGAATATTTTAAGCAGTTCCCCTGCTTTTTTGATGTCTTGATTACTCTCTGTATAGCACTCGTAAACTCGTTCTTTTGCTGCTAATTTAGCTTCATCTGCATACCCCCTTACACTATATATGAGGGTATTGATCAGGTTGTCATGCATCCGTTGATAACGATGGGATACAAAACATAACAAATAGACATAAACAATCCATACATTCAGCCGTTTGAGCTTGTAGACAGAGTAGTAACTTACTAATGAAGCATAGTACTTGATGCTTTCGTTGGAAATACCTAACTTTGGTAACAGTTCTTGAGCAAGGTAATATAAATGCTGTATTTGTTTACCACGATTCATTTCAAGCTTTATTTCAGTGGCGCTAAAGTCTTTCGGTTCGTGTTTCAGTAGTGTTATTTCATACAGCCCTGAAGAATCTTCAAGTAATCGATCTAAGGATTCCATATCATTCTGTTTTAGATGATCCTGCATCAATGAAATTAATCGGTTTTGCTCATGGGTTATTGCCTGTCCTGTCATATCTTGCATAAAACTATAGCCAGGAACAACAATGCAGTTTTCAGACAAATAATTCATGATTTCTCGAAAGATGTAAATCGGCTTACCACAAAACGCCGCAGACTTTTGAGCTTTTTCCTCCATCTTACGCCGTTCTTCGGCACCGCAACTGTGGTAGTTAAATAATTTAAGAATCAATTGTTGTTGTTTTAACCTAGTGGACTTATCAATTGAACTCAAGTCATCAATTTGACTGTTGTTGAAATGTTCCTTCAGAATATATTGAAGATCCTCTTCTACCTCATGGAGGTCAAATGTAAAAAATAGTTGTCTGGCTTTGAAATAACCCAGTTGTAAAACGAAATAAGCCTTAGATTTGACAGAACGCAATGTGTGTAGCAGCTCTTTCTCTGGCTGTGAAAGAGAAAAATAAGAACAGCGATCTTCGTATGAGAAACCTGGTCTGTCATAAATGATCTTTACTTCATCTTCGCTAAGAATCCTCAACCGTTTTTGGGTAGTTGTATTATTCTCCATATTCATATTCCAATCTCAAATTCCCTGACTACTTTATAAAATGAGTTCTTTTTCAACCCAAGTAAACACATGAACTCAACGCCCGTGATCTCTTTATTTTTCCACTTCGGATAGTGAGAATCTAATAATTGGCGCTGTTCATGGGAAAGGGTCCGTAAATTAAGCTTTGGTCGTCCCAAATGTCTACCTTGAGATTTGGCGAGCGCTATGCCTTCGGCTTGGCGCTGTTTGATTTTTTTTCGTTCTTGTTCGGCCACATAAGAGAGAAGGTTTAGAAACTGATCTTCCATTAACTTTCCGATATCTCCCATCTCTCTATATTTACGACTATCAAATAACGTTTCGTTTTCCAACACGACAATATCTGCTTGAATGTTCCTTGTAATGTGTTTCCATTCATAGATAATCCCTTCGTAATCCCTCCCCAATCGATCTAGGGCATCCAGATAAAGGAGATCCCCTTTCCGCAGGATACGCTTCATCGTCTGGTAGCTGGGGCGATTAAAGTCTTTTCCACTTTGTTTATCAACAAAGATCATTCGCTCTTCGATGCCTAAAGCTAACATTTTTTTGATTTGACGTTCTTCATTCTGATCTGTAGATGAAACGCGAACATAACCGATCTTCACAATGAACTTCCTCCAGAAGATATATTTTCTTCTACTATTTTACTATATTTAGTTTCTAAAGGTATGACGATTTTAGTAAACGTTTATAAAAATATTTTCATAGATTTATAAACGCAAGAACCACCCTTTATTAGACAGGTTTTAAAAGTACACCTTTATAAACAAAAAAGAACCCAAAGAATTGAGTGTGGAATTTTTGCTCCACGTACGGACCATTTAGTTGAACAAGAGATAAATTAAATAGCTAAGGATTGTGAAGTATTTTATAATGATGAATGCTTTTTATTTTAGTCTAAAAATAAGAATAAAAGGGGTTGTTTAAAAAAAACAATAATATATTGCATATGGATAATGATTTATTGTAAAACGATAAATAAGTGAGGTGCATTTTTATGAAACGAGGAACAACTGTTTTTTTAAAGATAGCTGTTTTTCTTATTGGGATTACGGTACTCGCCTTGTGTATATTTTGGTTGCCTTGGTTAGCAAATGATACGGCAGAAATGTTTCCGGAGTTTGCTTTTTTGCAATATCCTGTATTAATCGGTTTGTATGTAACTGTGATACCATTTTTCCTTGCTCTGTATCAAGCTTTAAAACTTTTAAACTACATTGAAAATAACAATGCTTTTTCGGAATTGTCTGTAAAGGTTTTGAAATATATAAAATACTGTGCAATTACAATCAGTATCTTATATTTGATAGGGACCATCGTTCTTATGTCTCAAAACGCCTTACACCCAGGAATAGCAATTATCGGATTAACAATTATTTTTACTTCTGTTGTTATTGCAGTCTTCACTGCGGTTCTTCAGAAATTATTAAAAAACGTTTTAGATATAAAATCAGAAAATGATTTTACGGTCTGAGGTGAAACAGTGGCAATTATAATCAATATCGATGTGATGTTAGCTAAAAGAAAAATGAGTGTAACAGAACTATCTGAAAGAGTTGGAATCACAATGGCTAACCTTTCTATTTTGAAAAATGGAAAGGCTAAAGCGATTCGATTATCAACTTTAGAAGCTATTTGTAAGGCATTGGACTGTCAACCTGGGGATATTCTTGAATATCAAAGTGACATTGACAATCAAGAATCAACCATTTGATAGTTTAAACACATTAAGAAGGAATGTCATAAAATTGTTGAATTTTAACTAATGATAGTTGGCTAAAAGAGAGGAATGGACTAAATGGCTAAAGAAATGTTTGTGCAAATAAGTGATTGTAAACTATATGCTAAATTGATAGGGGAAAATAATGGAAAACCAACAATAATAATGGACGCTGGATATGGAGACTTTTCCAAGGCTTGGGATTCAGTAATTGGGGATATTTCAATGCTCTCTAATGTTCTAATTTATGATAGAGCAGGACTTGGGAAAAGTGAAACAAGTTCAAACCCCAGAACCAGCCGTGAGATGGTAAAAGAATTGAAGGAACTTCTTATTGAAGCCAATATTAAACCTCCGTACATATTAGTTGGTCACTCATTTGGTGGAGTTAATATGCGGATATATGCAACTGAATATCATAATGAAGTTTGCGGACTTGTCTTAGTTGACTCTACGCCTGAAGATTACAGAGAAAGATTTCTCCCAACGATGTCACAAGATTTTCAACAAGCATACAACAAGCAATTTGTTTATGAAGGCAATTATGATGAATTTATGGAAAGTCTAAAGCAATTAAAAGAAACCAGACTTAAATTAAATGTCCCATTAATTGTTCTTTCAGCTGGTAAGAAAGCTCATTATTCAAAGGAATCACAAGAGTTATGGAATGACATGCAGAGAGAGATTCTTGAAATATCCTCAGATGGTGAATTGGTGATTGCTGAAAACAGTGCTCATTTTATACAAAATGATGAACCAGAAGTAGTAGTTAGTGCGATAAAAAAGCTAATTGACATTTTTAAAAATTAAATTGTGGAGGATAATACTTAAACCTTAAACTCCCTCAGTTTAATACGATTTTCTCCCAACCCAAATACTCGCTATCGGGGTGCGTTAGTTTATTAAGTAATTTTATGGAAGAGGTCAGAATTTAGTTATTCCATTAAATGGCGCTATTCTTGCATAAGGAAGCGCCTTTTAACGGGGATTTGTTTTTAGGGAGATCCCTTAATCCACCTTTTCGAGGGGATGGGCAAAAACACCCAAACTATTAAATAAAAATGTTTAATTAAACCACCATAAAAAAATTATAATCTTAGCTTTATATGTTACTATTAATTACTTATGCCTTTTCTAATACCAATGCTCTTAATGGATAATTTATATTTTTTCTTTTAAAAACATATTTCTCCATATCAGGAAGATATGAATTATTTATTTTAAAAGAAATTAATTTATAACTTAACCCATTCTGTTCAACAACTTTTAAAATTCTTTCATATAAAGATGTACTATTATAAATTCGAGCAAAACCCATGTTGTGTTCCTTTTTTCCAGGGAAATTGCTCTCATTTGTAATAATCTGTTGAGCTGCATTATCATAAAGTTCATTTGTCTGATAGTTGAATATTTCCAAATATTCTCTTCCCAAAAACAAAGGTTCAATACAGCACTTTCCATTAGGAGGGAGAGTTTTACATATTAACTCCATTAGTTTTATATCTGCATCCCCTCTGAAATGTTCAAGGGCATGACCTACAACGATTTTATTAATATTATGTTTTTTAAAATCAACTTGAAAGATATCCTTTTCTAAATAAATTGTATTTAAACTATTAACTTTAGAAGATATATTAATATCATTAACAACTACTTTATTAACACTTTCTCCTATAATTGAAGCGTAGATATTATCTCCACCACCGACATCGAGAACTATATCTCTAGATGTTAGGTCCAGTACTTTGGTAGATAGATAATACCTTAGTAATCTAGTATAATTCGCTTTCTCTTTATAATTTATTAACCAATTTTCTAAATGATTTTCATCTATATGAATCGTTTCTTTATTTAAAAAGTCAGGCAATTCATGATCTAGTAAACTTTTAGGATACACATCAATTGGATCGATATTAGTTAACATAGTTTCCCCTTAACATAGTTATTTTTATAGTTATTTAACCCTGTCCTATAAATTTGTAGATAAGTGTTCTCAACACATTTCTCAGATATCTGTATTTTCATTAAGTAAACAAATGATTTTTCATCCACTATAATATTCAAGCTTTTCCAGTTTGTTTAGTATTTTTAATAAATCTATTAAATTACTAATTTTATCATCTTGATAATTTACATGTTTATTTTCGCGATCAATTAATACTCCTTTAATTTGAGCTCTTTTAGCTCCTTCAATATCATATTCTAATGAGTCACCTATTACTAATACATTAGCTGGCTCTAATTTCATTGTATTTAATACATAATTAAATGCATTATTATCTGGTTTTGCAAAACCAATTTCTTCACTAATATAGATACTTGAAATAAATTCTTCCAATCCTAACGCTTTTATTTTTTGCCTTTGTCCATCAACAGGGCCATTTGTTAATAGGGCTGTATCTATATTTTGTTCCTTCAGTTTTTCAAGCAGTGGAACAACATCTTCAAATAAATTAATTTCATTATTTGCTTTTTTCATATATATATCATTTAATTTTAATGATAATTCTGTATTTTTAACACTTAATATTTCCAATACATCTGAGTAACGTTTTAGTCGATACATATCTTTAGTTATTTTTTTCTCTGTAAATTTTTTAAATAAAGAAGGTTCTAATTCGTGGTAAATCTTCCAGAAAATACAAGTATCTATATTTGCTTTCTTTAAATGGATATTTACGCTTTGCTTAGCATTTTCCATAGCCCCTTTATAATCACAAAGGGTATCATCTAAGTCAAATATTACACATTTAATCAAATTATTTCCCCCATTCTTTTTCTTTGTAATCCCACACAACACGAAATCCAATACCAACAGTCCCAATTCGAGACCATTTCCCTCTTCTTGCTTTACAATTCAAAAAATCTATTCCTTTGTTCCATCCCCCTCCCTTTACTGTTTTTTCTAAAGATAAATTTATATCGGTAATCCCCAGATAAGGAGAATGGGGATAGTAATCATCCATACACCATTCCTCTGCATTACCTGCCATATCATACAATCCCCATTCATTTGGGGGATAACTTTTTATAGGTGTGGTAACGCCGACAAACTCACCATAATTTGCTTTTTCTATTGTTGGACACTCATTTCCCCACGGATATTTATAATTTAAATTTCCGCCTGTTGCACAATACTCCCATTCTTTTTCAAAAGGAAGTCTTCCACCTAATAAATCTGCTATGAAATGGGCACCATTCCAAGAAATTCCTACAACAGGGTGTTCTTCATAGCCTGCCTTTATTTGATAAATTTCTTTTTTATAATTATAGTAGATTGGTAAAGCTGGATTATATTCATTAATTATATAATAACTCCCATTAGTAATATTATTAAATGGCATAACATTCAATAATTTTACTAAATCAATGTTTCTAAATAATGTTGATGAAATGCATATCTCTATATCATCTGCTTTTATATAACATGAACTTTTCAACAATTCATCTCTTAAATTCTCACAAATACTTAAGTCCTTCCATTTCTTCACGTAATTTTCTTTGTATATACTGCTGATGGTCATCTGTTAACACCTTTCTCCACGAATTTAATACATCATCCGATTGCCTATAAGAAGAAAAAGTTCCTCCGAGAGTACGAAGGCTTGATTGACGTATAAAAGCTAATTGGCTAGTATCTATATCATTTTCTAGAAAACTCATAATTTTATGGAGCGTTTCTATCGGATCTAACATAATATCTTCAAGTCTAATAAAGATATGATCAAATAAATGACAATTTTGCTTCGCTAGTTGGTAACGTATCTTCCAGCTATATGTTGATAACTCTAATATATTTTCTGGATTTACAAATTCTTCAGTCATATAATTATCGATGTAATTGGTGATTGTTTCCTTGTAATTCCACAATGAGTTGTGTAGATTGCGTTTCATTACAGAAGTTATAACTGCCCTTGGATCTCTAATTAAAAATATAATTTTTAATGTTGGTAAATATTCTTTTAACCACCCAAGCTTATCAAACAACAAAGTTTCTTTAAATCCTCTTATATTATAGTCAGTAGGATTTAAGAGCCATTTTTTTAATTCATGCATAAACTCAATAACCCCAGGTTGTTCATTTAAATCAATATGAAAATGCTCTGGATTATATTCTTCCATAGTCCAAGGGATTAAGTCCTTTTCTCTAAAGATATTTGTATGCATAGATAATGGCTCATTTATTGAAGTGAAATTATTATGATATTGAATTAATTCATTTAAAAAGTTAGAACCTGAGCGATGATGACTTAAAATTAAGAATGGCCTTTTCATTAATGTCTCCTCATATCCTTTATTTTTTAATAGATTAATATATTAGATAACTTTATCATTCTATTAAGAAAACACCTTTCTGCATTTTCTTAATTTTCAGCGTACATTATTGATTAAATAGAGGGATTCATATAAATTACATAAGATTTCTTAATATTAAAACTCCAGATTTTCAATTAAGAATTAGATATGTAATTTGATAAATATTCTAATCCTTCTATCCTAATTAATATTAGCGTTACTAGTACTCTCATAATTGCTTATCCTCACAATTATTTGATATTGAATTTAAGTTATAGTCTTCATAGCATATATACTATATTTAATTAAATGATTAATATTAAGATATTATAATTTAATATTAATTGAATTGTTTTTATTCTTCGATTTTTTCGTATACATTTAAATTTAGTAATATTATTAATAGATAAATTATTACAAGTATGTGAAAGCTCTATAACCAAAGAACGAAGTGAAAAAGGTTTTTTCCTAATCACAATCGTTAATTCCGCTTCCGAATTGGAAGTTGACCATACCAATCGACAAATAGTCGAAATGAATTAAAATGCTTAATAAACTTTTCAAATATCTAGCAGGAATTCTACCACCTTAAATTCAGAAAAATAATTATGAATTTAATTTTGTTATTCAATATATTTTTTATTTTTCAAGAAATTGATAATTTGTTTCACTGATTCCTCTATCGAATGTTTATCTGTCTCTACAATTAGGTCTGCTTTTAAAGGTGCTTCATATGGAGCATCGACCCCTGTAAATCCTTTTATTTCTCCGTTAAGGGCTTTTTTATATAGACCTTTAGGATCACGATTTTGACATTCCGTTAGACTACATTTAACATAAAGTTCTAAAAATTCCCCCTCTTTGAATAATGATCGAACCATTTGACGATCTTCTCTGTAAGGAGATATAAAAGCCACTAAAGTAATAATGCCAGCGTCTACAAAGAGCCTTGATACTTCACCGATACGACGAATATTCTCTTTACGATCTTCAGGTTGAAAACCTAAATCTTTATTCAAGCCATGGCGAATGTTATCACCATCTAAAATATAAGTATTAACTCTTTGCTTATGTAATAGTTTTTCTACTTCACTTGCCAGTGTAGATTTACCTGCACCAGATAATCCAGTAAACCATACTACCAAACTTTTATGATTATTTAATTTTTGACGATCTTCTTTTGTAATTATAGCTTCATGCCAAGTAATATTAATATTTTTCATCATACCCCCCCTTTTAAGTATATAGTTTTTAAAAACTCAAAATAACTAGAGCAGTTTAACGGACAAATATGCATGTCTGTTGTGTCGGTATATAGTACAAAAAATCCTAATTCCAAGATACAGTGATGTGTACACGTCTTCATTGGAAAAAAGGTTTAGTTTATTATAAATTTAATAAACAATTTGGTAGTAATGAAAATACAATTTAATCATGACTAAATACTTTTATTTATACTTTAGGCCACGCATACCTTGAATTAAAATTTCCGCAACTTCTGGACGTGAAAATTGCTTTGGTGGTTTCGTCCCTTTTTTTAACATCTCTCGAACTTTCGTTCCGCTCAAGTGCAGATGTTCTTTAGAATCATGTGGGCATGTCTTCTTTGATCCCATACTTTCACACTTGATACAGTAAAAAGTATGTTCAAATTTTAATATATTAATCCCTATTTCTTTCTCGTATTGGCTTATTAGATTTTGGGCCTCATAAGTACCATAGTAGCTACCAACCCCTGCATGGTCACGCCCAACAATAAAGTGTGTACAACCATAATTTTTTCGCACTAGTGCATGAAAAATCGCTTCTCTTGGACCTGCATATCGCATTGCTGCAGGATATATAACTAAACGTACTCGATTAATTGGATAGTAATTCTTAAGCAACACTTGATAGCTTTCCATACGAATATTGGCTGGAATATCATCATCTTTCGTCTCGCCAACAAGTGGATTTAATAACAAGCCATCTACTATTTCTAAAGCACATTTTTGGATATATTCATGAGCACGATGTACCGGATTTCTTGTTTGAAAACCAACAATAGTTTTCCATCCTAAATCCACAAACATCTTCCTTGTTTCACTAGGATCCTGATAAAATTGATTAAATGGTGCATGGCTAGGACGATTTAATAATGTAATAGGACCAGCTAAGTAAACCTCTCCTTTCTCGTAAATTTTTTCTACACCAGGATGTGCTTTATCATCAGTGCCATATACATTTATTGCCTCGTATCGTTTATCATATGTGTACATTTCTTCTAACTGAAGAGTTCCATAAATCACCCCATCCTCACCTTCAAGTGAAATTTCTTCTCCAATATTAAAATTTTCTGCTTCTTTTAAAGAGACAGGAAGAGTAATCGGAATGCTCCAGATAAGACTATTTGTTAGCCGCATGTCCTTAACGACGCTTAAATAATCTGCTCTTCCCATAAAGCCTGTAAGTGGGCTAAACCCACCAATAGCAATTAACTCTAAATCTGATATTGACCATTTTGAAATTCTTAAAGACTTCATATCTTTTGTTTTATCTAATAAAATTTTACGTTCTTCACCTTTTAATTCTCTGTTAACCAAAGTACCACCGTGTGGCTCTATTTGTATTAATGCCTGATTTTCTATCATAGCCTTCATTGATATCTTTCGCTCCTTGACTATAAAAATTTTAAAAATATGATAAACATAAAAATTATATAAGTTGAATTGAATACTTTTTCTTCTTGTGTTGAAATGAAAAATAACCTCAGAAAGGGTGCGGGGCAATATCACATAAATTCAAACAGGCGTATGCAAACTCCATTATGTGGAAAATACCCATTATTATTAGATGTTATAATATTTTAAAATTATTTTATTATCTAATAATTTAATTATATCAAAAGAAAGGATGGTTTTCACTATAAAACCTTTCTATTTTTTGTAAATTAATACTTCTTTTCAGTTCTCTTAACGTTCTGGGTTCCCTTCACACACCGAATCTCAAAAAATAAGACAGACTCAGGATACAAATTGAAAAGTTATCTGGTTTTTTGTTGACATACATAAATAGGGTAAGGATTTAATAAAGTATTAGAATCTAAAGGATTATATTGCATTTCCAGTTCATTACGTTCTTTACTGCGTGGTAGGCGTTTTATTTTTCACAATGATGTGCGGTTTGAAAATCGTAAAAAGAATGTGGATAATAAGAAAAAAGGAAGCGCCCCCTCTAATCCGTACCCTTTGTAAAGGACATTTTAAAAAAAGTTAGGCGGCATCAAGAAGATGATTTCTGTATTCAACAGGGGTCATCTTCTTTAAATTCCACTGATAGCGGTGTTGATTATAGTATTTCATATAGTCTTTAATTTCTTGTTTTAACTGAGTGAAAGATGTACAAGTTTTTATGTGTGCTTCATCTTTAAAGTGCCCAAAAAAGGATTCTTGAGGGGCATTATCCCAACAGTTTCCTCGTCTTGACATGGATTGTCCTAGCTTTAATTTTTTGACCAACTTTTGATAGGTAGGGCTTGTGTAATGAGCTCCTTGATCTGAATGAATATATGCATCTGGTGTTAATTCCACTTTCTTATTCCTCTTTAGTTTACGAAGAGTTGTCGTTGCGATATCTAGAGTAAGCCGTTCTGAAACATGATAAGCCAAAACTTCATTCGTAGACCCGTCTAGAATGGTAGATAAGTATCCTTTCTGATTTTTGCCATAAAACAGGTATGTGATATCTGTAAGAAGTACCTTTCCAGGTATACCTTGCCTGAATTCTCGTTTTAATTGATTAGGTACTACAAAGTGTTCTTTCGTCGCTTTCAACATTCTTTTATAGGGATTCGCTTTCCGAATGGGACAGACAATTCCATATTTTTTCATGATTCTTCGGATGCGTTTTAAATTGTAAACAACTTGAAATTGACCCGCCAATGTCATTTTAATTTGACGAGCCCCTTTCTTTCGGTTTTTAAATTGAAATGCCTTTACTATGAGCTCTTTCGCCATTTCATCTTGATGCATTCTTTTCTCTCGCTGACTTTGAGCAGTAGCGGAAAAATAATGATAGTATCCAGAGCGCGAAACACCAGCGATCTCACACAAATATCTCACCATATTTTTCAGGTTATACCTTTCAATAATAGTACGAATTAAGATGTATTTCTGACTGGGTTGTAACCTTATTTCTTTCCCATCCTCCCTTCCATAAGCTTGATCTTTTTTAATAATTCATTTTCAGCTTTTAATAAGTTTCGTTCCGCTTCTAAACGTGCATATTTCTCTTCTAATGTAAGTTCTTTCTCTGACTTTCTTCCGGAGTTATCCTTACGTGTATCTCTTAAACCAAATACCCCCCTTTCCTTATAGGAAGTACGCCATCGATTTCCTGATGATACAACACGTTGTAGACCGATGACATCTATATCAAATCCACATTCTTCAAAAATAATACGAGGTGGTTTTCCTTTTTCATTTTCTTCAATAAAAATACGTTTGAATTCATCTGTATAAGTAATCCCTTTCTGACTGACTGACTGATTTTACGTATCGATTCTTTGATAGTGCTTGAACTTCTTTTTCTGTGAACAGTTTTTTCGTCATTTTGAAATTTCTCCGATTCTCATTTTTCTCTCATTATACAAGAAAGACCCTATAGAATAGACTTTTTTTTAAGTGTCTATTCTATAGGGTACATTTTACATTCCAACTTCCTTTTTTTATATGTGTCCCCTTTTTTATCGCCAGTTGCTTTTGAATGTAAAGTATTCCTTTTCTTAATTAAGGAGCGTAGCGCTATGCTACTTTTTGTTTGGATCCATCTTTATCATTTAAATTTGAAAGATGTCACTGTCTTTTATACCCAGGACTCGCATTTCTTCTTTTAGTGAACGCCAGGACCAAATTTTGATAGATTTAGTAGTCCTATCCCGTAAAGTGTATTGGTGCATATAATATGATTCTTCATTTTTCTCATTGTTAATCCTCTGTTTTTATTTAATTCATTAAAGTCTCGTAGATGTGTAAAAATTACATATTAATTGGTGGGTTTCAGACTTTATTTGCTATGAATCGTTTATAGTAATTCGTAATATCTTTTTAAGGATAAGTTAGATTTAAATCCTATTTGTTGCATGACTTGTTCAGATGTAGTGTTCCCTTGAATAATCTTTAAAATAAAGGTGTTCCGAAAATGTTGAGCAGAAATTCCCTTTCGGAGATTAGCACGTTTCACTTCTAAACGGATCCTTTTTTGTATTGAGATTTCAGTTAGAAACTTTGGTGCATCATCCTCATAACTCCAATGATATGTCCCACGTGTAAAATCAAAAGCACTAACCAGCGGATCATTGCTGTGATATTTAGGGCGTACAGGTTCAGGGATAGTTTTATAGTAATTATATAAGTGTAATTTATCTTCTTTCTTCAAATGAATGGTTCTATTTACTTTTGAGTCTTCAGGAATGGATAAAGTATTATTTTCGAAATGGACGTGTTGGTCGTTGTTTTTCTGTAAGGCCTTCAAGTGAAGAAATAACGTCTTTTAAGCGTATCTCTTCCTGGAAAGAAACGAAATCTTCCCTACGTAATGCCCGATTAGGTGGTTCTATATGAATAATCCCTTCAATGGGACTTGGTAAATCTAAGTATTCGTACAACCTATTTAAGACAATATATATGCGGTGTATAGTTTTATCGGAGTACTGACAATCTTCCTTCAAATATTTGAAAAGGCTTCAAACTCTTTTTTATGAAGCGAGTCAAAAAGATTATTTTCAGTGATTTTTTTTGATTGGTGCAGCCATTGAATGAAACTTTCTACATCATATATAGCGTTTAATTGTTGAAGGTTTTCTTCCCTTATTTAATAAAAAAGAAGAGAAGCCTTCTATTGTATTTTTGGTCTCTTTTGTAGTCATGCTATATTTTTCATTCCTTATCCTCATACCTTTTGACTACTCTGTAAAATGTAGGACTTGTCATATTGCACTTCTTCATGGCGTATAGCGCTGTGATCTTTCCATGTTTCCAATCGTTATATGCATCGATAAATTCCTGAGTTATTTCAGTTTTGGGTCTACCCAAATGCTTTCCTTTTTTCTTTGCAGATTCAATACCTTCACGTTGACGAGTTTTTATTTTAGTTCGTTCTTCTTCAGCAAGCCAGGACAAGATTTGGAGTACCAAATCAGTAATAAGATTTCCTAAACTATCTTTGTATTGAGTTGTATCTAGAAGTGGCATATCTAATACAACAATATGAGCTTGTATATTTTGTGTGATATTTTTCCACTCCTGGAGGATAGCTTCTTTATTTCTGCCGAAACGATCTAAGGAATGAATATATAAAATATCATCTTTTCTTAACATGCGTTTTACGAGTTGATATTGATCACGGTTAAAATCTTTTCCGCTTTGTTTGTCGATAAAAATATCTCGTTCGTCAGTGATGAGTTGTTTCATTGCTTCAAGCTGCCGATCTTCATTTTGATCTCTACTACTAACCCTTATATATCCGAATTTTCTTGTATTCAAAATAAATAGACATCCCTTCAATAGTGTTTCTAATGAAATTATAACAAAAAATACTTCAAAAGATATCGCTAATTATTTAGTAATTCAAAAGTGTGTTTTTAAACCTTTTGAAGCACTAAATTCAGTAGAGTTTACGGCGCTAAAAAAGGTGTACCTTTTGAAACACTTAAAAAGCATTAAGGATTCCAATTTAAAAATCAAGAATTATTAGTATAAGTTGGTATCATAAATTTCTATAAAATATCGCATTATAAATAATGTGGAAATTAACCTTGTGTTTCTTTTTACGATTTTTTATAGGGGGGGACAAAATTGAATATACTTAACTTTTTGATGTCATCATTGAATTATAGGGAAATAATCCAAAGAATACTTGAGTTATTCGGAAATAAAAAGAAGAACAATAAAGGATGGATTTGGGCTTCTTTACTAGGATTAGGAACAGTTTTAGGGTTATTGGCAACACGTAATTCAAGTATGATGAAACCTATAAAACATACGTTCCAAGGTTTTCAAAATAAAACAAGTTCATTTATTCCATCCAAAGTAAATTTAGCAAATATGGAATTTGCTGATGAAATTACGCCTAACAACCAAGAGAGACATGGTAACCAAACTAATAATCACCACCATTACAAGACACAAATCCCATCAAAACAACAGTAAATAGATAGCCGGTTCTTTATCTTACAGGGAACCGGTTCATTTATGTCTAAATGTACAATCTTCTTTTTAGAAATAGTAATCCCTAATAAACCCTTAAAGTAATCATTAATTCATACAAAAAAACTACAAATTATCATTATATATTTTTATATCTTTAATAAAAATGAGGATACTACATTATGAAGAAATTTTTAAAGTTTAGCTTGGTAGGAATATTAAATACACTTATCACAATGATTAGCTACATAGCTTTAGTTAATATTGGTATAAATTACCTTATCGCTAACTGCTTTGCATATTTAATTGGTGTTATTAACAGTTATTATTGGAATAAAAATTGGGTTTTTGAATTTAAAAATAAAAAGGTATCATTATTTTTAAAATTTCTAACCGTAAATTTAATTGTATTAATTTTTAACACAATTATCTTATTCATATTAGTTGATAAACTTTTTATCAATAAGTTTATCTCACAACTTTTTTCTATCAGTGTTGGCATGATAATGAATTTTTCTCTTCATAAACTTTGGACATTCAACAAACAAAATCATTTGCAATAATTCAACCAATCCCTACTACAAGGAGGATAAAAGCTTGGAGAAACTTATTTCAATTATCGTTCCTATGTATTTTGAAGAAGAAGTAGCACAAGAATGCTATAATTGTTTAAAATCTGTTATGCTACAAAATAATATTAATTATGAATTTATCTTTGTAAATGATGGTAGTACCGATCGAACGATTGAAATTTTAAAAGGTATTTCAGCCGAAGATTCTCGTGCTAAAATCATAAACTTTGCTCGTAATTTTGGACATCAAATAGCTGTAACAGCAGGAATTGATGTTGCTAAAGGTGATGCTATGGTCATCATTGATGCTGATTTACAGGATCCACCTGAAGTCATCCCAGAACTTATCGCGAAATGGGAAGAAGGTTATGAGGTTGTTTACGCAAAAAGAAAACGGCGTGAGGGTGAAACTTGGTTTAAACTTGTAACAGCTAAATATTTCTACCGCTTCTTAAATGTCATGTCTGATATTAATATTCCTAAAGACGCAGGTGACTTCCGTCTTATTGATTGTAAAGTAGCAGATGTATTCAAACAAATGACAGAACGAAATCGTTTCGTACGTGGAATGATGTCTTGGATTGGATTCCGCCAAACATATATCGAATACGTAAGAAATGAACGTTTTGCGGGTGAAACAAAATATCCCTTAAAGAAAATGATGAGATTTGCCTCAGATGGTATTATTGCATTTTCTACAAAGCCATTAAGAATGGTTATGACTTTAGGTTTAATTTCTGTATTAATTTCTATTGCAGTTTTAATATACTCAGTTATTGTTAAATTTATTGGACAAGACATTCAAACTGGATGGGCTTCTCTTATGGTTGCTATCACATTCTTCAGTGGCGTGCAACTTCTTGGTCTTGGTATTGTCAGTCAATATATCGCTCGTATTTATGACGAAAGTAAGAATCGACCAATCTATGTTGTAAAAGAGACTGTCAATATAGAAGAGGATATAGCTGTAGACGATAAAGACAAATTGAAAAAATCTTAAATATACTAAAAAGAATTGTAGCACGTGGTTTTCACTGCCATAATTCTTTTCTTTATTTAGATTAAATAATGTCTACAATCTAGTCTTTGAGCGACTTAACTGTTAAGAATTTTCTTTTTTATAAAACTAATCAAAATCAAGAAATAGATTCATTTTCCTCTGGTATTCTTCCCTCTTCTACGCTTAAGTGTATACAAGAATTTTCTTATTTACAAAAAAATCATAACATCTTATTAACCAGGGATAATTTCTTTCGTTTAGGAAATTTTATAAATAAACTTTTTGAAATTTTTTGAGGTGCCTTCAATGTTTTTAAACCAGAATAACAAAGAAATAAAGTTACTTGTTTTTGCAGCAATCATACTCATTCTTTATTTGTCTCCTTTATTTATTCTTGGAGAAAATGCGCATATTCGCGTTCATGATAATCTTGATTCCAATTTGTCCTGGTATAAGGTTTTGGCAAAGAGCGGAGAGATAATAGGTCCAATTGATGCTACCATTCCACAGGTGATAAACAATCAATTGTCAAGAAACGCATTTAGTACGGAATTTAGTGGTATCGTTTGGTTGTATGCTTTTTTTCCAAATATGGTTGCGTATGCATTAAGTCAAACGATTACAAGAGTGGTTGCGTTTATAGGGATGTATGTTCTTTTAAAACAACATTTTTTACCTAGAGAGGAATGGAGGATCATTGCAGTAGGAGTTTCATTAGCTTTTGCACTTACTCCTTTCTGGCCTTCAGGAATGCTTAGTACTCTCGGAATGCCTCTTGCACTTTGGGCATTTTTAAATATTCGAAAAGGAGAAAGGTCGTGGAAGAACTATTTCGTACTCACTCTTATTCCTCTATATTCGAGTATTGTTTTAGGTTTTTTCTTTTTTTTAAGTGGAATGGGAGTCCTTTGGTTAGTGGACTTAGTAATAAAAAAAGAATGGAACTTTCGTTTTCTTTTTTCAATTATTTATATGACGCTCATTTACATGATTGTAGAATATCGCATAGTATCTTCCTTCTTTTTATCTACTGCACCTAACAGTAGAGATGAATATTTTCATGCAAGATTATCGTTATGGCGGTCTCTCCGCCTCACATTGAAAAATTTCCTTTTCGGACATACTCATGTCATGACAGTCCATACATTTGTTATTTTACCTGTCATACTTATTGCGATGTATTTTATCATTACTAAGAAACAATGGAAGCAAGAAAAAGTCTTTGTTTTTTTGTTTTGGTTTAACATAGCGTTGTCAATTTGGTATGCTTTTTGGTTTTATAAAGGTTGGCTTCCATTAACAAAACGTTTTCACATTTTAGATACATTTAATTTTGCACGTTATCATTTTTTACGCCCGTTAGTTATCTATGTTTTATTCGCTCTTGGATTAAAAGTTTTATGGTTACAAGGGAAAATATGGAGACACGCTGTAACAGGCTTTGTGGTAGCTCAAATTATTTTGTTAAGCTTTTTTAATGAAGAACTTATTTTTCAAAATAAACCTTCAGTAAAGGAATTTTTTGCAGAAGAACAATTCCAGGAGATAAAAGAGTATATCGATTTACCTTTGGAACAGTACCGTGTCGCTAGTATTGGTTTACATCCTGCTATCGCTCAGTACAATGGATTCTACACACTTGATACATATAATAATTTTTATCCTCTATCATATAAATATGAATTTCGAAAAATAATCGAGAAGGAACTAGCGAAGAATAAAACGATTCGTACGTATTTTGACGAATGGGGTGGCCGCTGTTATATTTTCACCGATGAACTTGGAAAACACTATATGTTTACAAAAAAATCAAACAAACGCTTAAGAAATGCAGAACTAAATATAGAACACTTCAAAAAAATGGATGGTCGTTACATACTTTCTGCTGTTCCAATTGAAAATGCAGCAGAAAACAATTTATCTCTTGAAAAAATATTTACATCAAACACATCCGCTTGGAAAATTCATTTATATAAAGCAATATAGATAATTGAAATAGATTGCCTCTCTCGATGTAAAATAATAAATTGAACTACTCACCATAAAAATTGCGCCTAGATATATCTAGGCGCAATTTTTATGAAACATTATTTTTGATTTGCTTATGAACCACTTTATTATAGCAACCATGTTTTACTACTTGCCTAAAATCATCTACTTCACTTCCCATTATCTCTGTAATATCAACAACAATTGTATTCTGTAGAACACTCACTACATATCCGGTTAATTGTAAATTAGGATTTTTACGAGATAAAAATTGAACATAATCCCCAATTGTTACTTTTGTTTTATGCTCCATTTGGTACCCCCTGAATCATCATAAATTATATGTTAGGTTTCCCTTTTTTTACTTCTTCATACTGTTTGGCAAGTTTATAAAATGAAAGATACTTAATATCATGTTTCTTCATAGCTTCTACTCCATTAATTGCATCACAAAATTTTAGTTAGTAAATTAGAGATATATACTTTATTTATGTTTCTGCTATATTTAAAGGGCTTTTTTCTAATACAATAAGAAAAGCAAAAAGAACTTGTAGGAATCCCTACAAGTTCTTTTTTAGATAATGTAAAAAATTTAACACAAACTATCTCATAATTTGAATCGGAGCAAACACTATAACCACGGGTTGATTTTATTATATACCAAATCTTAACGTATGCACTTTTAATGTTTGAAAATTTTGTGAATTCATCATAGGAGAATAAATAACGATCTTAACCCCTGAAAATCCTAATTTATTATTTCGAACAAAACGTTTTAAATCAATATTTATATCGTAATAATTTATAAAAATATAAGTATAGGTAAATAGAGAAGAATGGTGCATTCTTACAGAAAAATATATAATGACATTCAGGATTAATTAACTATAAGGGGTCCCGCCAACCAAATGACATAAAACCCACGCTAAGACATTTTTTGGAAGGTAAAAAGCCGATTTTCCCACGTTAAGGAATTTCGGCTTTTGTGTTTTATTTTCGGAGTGGTCGTAATGTTTCTAATGTAGTTGATT
>WPCH01073678.1_pt1 | contig 20817 bp, 19 predicted proteins | sample 5399881 | NCBI WGS metagenome assembly WPCH01 (sample SAMN12869468, study PRJNA574797) | sludge metagenome | isolation source: wastewater treatment of pH5 | place: China:Beijing | collected 2019-05-20
ATATTTATATATATATATGATGTTTATTGATTTTTTTGTTAACTTATTATGTGTATTTCCTGCTCTAATTTTTAAGACAAAATCAGACTAGTTTGAGAGGGTTTGAAAGTTATCTTTATCTACTATGCCGTATAAAAGATTTTATAGCAGAGAACGACCATGACGGATATTCTTAAGAGATCAAACTAAAAATGTAGAATCACGAAATTGTATAGGATCAGTTTATAATCATTATCCATAAAGAAATATTAACGATAAAGCAGTATCATAATATCTAAAAAACTATTAAAAGAATTACTCTAACATATATGCATATAAAATCATATGATAAATGATTGACATCATGATTCAAGCAAAAGAAGAACTCACGAATGATAATCATTAATTCATCACATAGAAAATAGAGAACAGCTATCATTGTTATTAATAACATCGTTTAAGCATCACTAAATGTAAAGTGTATCAAAAGATGAAATCTAAATAGCTTATATAGTGCTTATGTTTTTTCAGATTCATAAAGCTCATTTAAAGTTTGTGCAACAATATATCAGACATATACAACAATAGTAGAAGAAGAGAAGGTAGCGCCCCCTCTATGAATAAACTCATTAAAAATACACAAAATGCACTATTTCAGCCTATTAGCCATTTAGACATATATTTATACGTCGGAAGAATCTAAATGAGCTTAAAAACCACTCTCGACATTATTTATTATACTCAATCATATTATATGCATATATTTAATAGCGTTAGAAGGAGTTTTATGTCATTATAAACACACTCATCCCCATTGTTACAAAGTGATAAAACGGTAATAGCGCCTTATTTTTAATTCATGTATGTTCGTATAATATATATTATGTAAACCATAAGATATCATAGCAATGGTGCTGATAAGTGTTTTTGTGTGGAAAAGTTGTTAACTTGGTATTGTACTTATTTTGCCGTTAAGGGTGTATCAAGTCGTCTAACTACAAAATTTTACAATTAATTAGCTAATGATTTACTGATACGTTTATAATTAATGTGTGATACAATATAAATGGTGATTATATGAAGAAAAAAACAATAATTGTCATCTTTACAGGTGGCACAATCTCAATGGAACGCAATCAAAACACAAATAAGAATCAAATCATTGATAATCAAAATGAGCTAATTGCTACCATATCAAATGAGATAAAAAACGTAAATCTAGAAACACAATTATTCAGTTTAAAACCATCTCCATCTATAGCGCCGTCTGACATGTTTGAGCTTGCAAAGCTGACCAATACACTACTTGAAGAGCCTCATATTGATGGTGTAGTTATCACTCATGGAACAGATACTTTAGAGGAAACTGCATACTTTTTAGATCTATATTTGGCATCATCTAAACCTGTTGTTTTCACTGGATCTATGCGTTCATTTTCAGAACTTGGTTTTGATGGGTTAAGCAATTTGGTATCATCGATACTTGTAGCAGCCCATCACGAGTCCAGAGACAAAGGTGTATTGGTATGCCTCAACGATGAAGTTAATACAGCATCCGAAGTAACAAAATCACATACACTTTCACTAGATACTTTTAAATCTTTGGAGTTTGGTCCTATAGGCATCGTTGAACAAGAAAACGTTATTTACACTAGGAAAGCTCCTGATTTTAGAAAAATAATAAAACCTGAACATATTAATAATTTTGTAGAAATCATTAAAGTTGCTGCCGGTACTAGTTCACTTTTACTAAACTTTCTAGTTGAGCAAGGTGTAAGTGGCATTATTATTGAAGCACTAGGAAGAGGCAATGTTCCACCACAAATGGTCTCTGGAATAAAAAATGCAATAGAGCATAATATTCCAGTTGTTCTTACCTCAAGATGTCCAAAGGGTCGAGTACTTGATAATTATGGATATGATGGTGGAGGTCATCACTTAAGATCTTTAGGTGTAATTTTCACTCATAATTTAAATGCACAAAAAGCTAGAATCAGACTTATTCTAGCTTTAGGTATAACTACTCATTTAGATGAAATTGCTACTTTCTTTTGAGGTGATAGCACATGGTTTCTATTCTTAAAAACCAAAAATATCAATTCATTTTTGCCATTATTTTATTAGCATTTGGGTTACTCGGAATCGGCTTAGAGATCTTACGTGCTATAGAATCTGGTAACTTTTTAGGTACACTGTTTGTAACATTTTTATATTTCACAACGCAATCAAATTTACTAATTACGATCATCGCGCTTCTCTTTATTTTTAAAAAAACAACATTAAAAAGTTTTGATGCATTAGCATTCATCGCACTAATTAATATAACTATCACTGGTACTATTTTTCACATTATTTTAATTCCATATATGTCACAAGTCGATCTCATTCAGCATGTATTGCACACTGTAAATCCACTCATATATGTCATGTTTTATTTCTTATTTCTTAATAGAAATATACCAATTAACAAATTCTATTTAGGGTTAATATATCCACTAGTTTTCCTGGTATTAGTCTATACATTTATCGAACCTATATTTGGAAATTATATCGAATCTATTGTAGTAGATTTCACAAGTGCAAGATATATTTATCCCTTCTTAGATCCTCGAAATTATGAGCGTGAAACATTAGGTTTGATTGGTTTTAATTTAGGTCTTCTTGCTCCTATAATTACAGTTGTTTCATATATTTTACTATTTCTAAAAGTGAAGTTATCTCATATTATTCATTAAAAAAACCAAAATCAACTTCTGATTTTGGTTTTGTTTTTATGCTCTTTCTTCGCTAGAATCACTAGCATTTTCTTCTGGTTTTTCTTCTTTTTCTGTTACTTTATCTTTTGATTTTGATACTTTTTTAGTGGTCTTTTTCTCAGTTTTATCTTCTTTTTTGTCTACATTTTCGTCAGTTTTTTCAGCAGAATCTTCTGTTTTTTCTATAGGCTGTTCAGTATTTTCAGCTTCAATTTTAGCTTTTTCTTTTTCCAATTCCTCAAGTTTTTTTGCTAATTTCTGTTTTTCTATCTCATCATTTTTTTGCTTTTCAGCTCTCATTTTATTGATTTCTTCAGTCTCTTTTATGATGCGTTTTTCAACGTCAGTGAGTTCTTTTTCACGACGATCTTCTTCTGCAATTGATTTTAAAAACTCCTTATGATCACGTTCTTTTTTCTTTATGATTATTCTACTTTCACGTTCTTTTAACCGTTTGTTAACTCCAGTTTTAATGATATAATTGAGTTTAGCAAATGGACTAAAAATGAATTTTAAAACTAAGCATATACGTTCACAAAGATTATATTTACCAGTCTCAGCACGTTTTATTTTAGCTGCCTTTTTAAGTGCTTTTTTCTCTGCTTTAATCATTTTTTTAAGTGCTCTATATGTGCTTTTTGCTCGTTGTATTGATCGTCTACCAAGTGTGTCTTCCACGTATAATTTTAATCGTTTTACTCTCATTTTTTCATCTATAAGATAAGCTCTTAAAGCATCAATTTCAACAGATGTTTTTTCCGAATCACGAGGTGATATTTCTGTAACTTCTTCACTAATTGGAAGTAAGTTTTTCTGATAAACATATCCAATTGACGCAACTTTTACACTTATAAAAGTTGTATTAGAAATAAGGATATCAATAACTTTTTTATCATCTCTAACGACTAAGTCTTCTTTAATTGTTAACGCTCTTTTACCAATTAAATTAAGTGTTCTAGTCGTTTTATTCCATATCGCTAAGATGACTAAAATCACTACAATTAAACCAATAAACATAATTAAAAATTCTGGTTCTAATTCTTTAATCCATTCCCACATTATTTATCACCTATATGCTTTAAAAATGATTGTCCATATTTTGGATTTTCAGTTTTAAAGTTAGCAGTTATTGAATAACCAATATCTGCAAATGTCTTAAACAATGGTAATTTCTTACCCTCTTTAAATTTCTTTGTATAGACTAAAAGTGGCACATATTCTCTAGTGTGATCAGTTCCATGATGGACTGGATCATTACCATGATCTGCAGTAATCATCACTAAATCATCATCATGTAGTTTTTCTAGAAACAATGGTAATTGTTGATCAAAAGCTTCAATAGCTTTACCATATCCAATTGGATCCCTACGGTGCCCATATAGTGCATCAAAGTCAACCAAATTTAAGAAACATAATCCTGTAAATTCTTTATCTGCATATTCAGTAATTTGTTTCATTCCGTCATCATTACTAACAGTTTTACTATATTCTGTAATACCATATCCATCAAAGATATCATTAATCTTTCCTAAAGCAATGACATCATATCCTGATTCTTGTAAAAAGTTTAAAGCTGTTTTCTCATGAGGTCTTAAAGCATAATCATGTCTATTAGATGTTCTTTTGAAATCATTTTTATTGTTTCCTAAAAATGGTCTAGCAATAACACGTCCTACTTTCCATTCAGGCTTCATTGTGATTTCTCTTGCAATTTCACAAATGCGATATTGTTCTTCAATTGGAATGACATCTTCATGCATCGCTATTTGTAAAACAGAATCCGCTGAAGTATAGACAATCAAATCTCCTGTCTTAACGTGATGCTCTCCAAGTTCTTTAATAATCTCAGTGCCAGATGCTGATATGTTACCAACAACTTTCCTACCTGTTTTTCCTTCTAATTCATCAATAAGTGCTTTTGGAAAACCAGTATCAGTGAAGGTTTGAAAAGGCTTAGTGATATACATCCCCATCATTTCCCAGTGACCTGTCATTGTGTCTTTCCCTAAAGATGCTTCTTGTACCTTAGTATAAAAGGCCTTAGGATTTTTTACTGGTTTTACATTTTTTATTGGTTCGATATTTCCATATCCTAATTGCTCCATATTTGGTAAATGTAGATCCATACTTTCCGCGATATGACCAATCGTATGTGCTCCTTCATCATTATACTCTTTTGCATCTGGAGCTTCTCCAATGCCCAGACTGTCTAATACAATTAAAAATATACGTTTATACATTATAACTCCTCCTTTGCACGTGGATGTGCTTTTTGATATATCTCTTTAATTCTTTTTTGACTTATGTGTGTGTAAATTTGTGTTGTAGATATGTCTTCATGACCTAATAACGTTTGAAGTGTTCTTAAATCCATACCATTTTCTAATAGATGTGTCGCAAATGAATGTCTTAATGTATGTGGTGAACAATCACTTTCAATTCCGGCATCTGATGCAAGTTTTTTTAAAACTTTAAAAAATCCTTGTCTTGACAATCTTTCACCATTTTGATTTAAAAATAAATGGCTTTCTTTTTTATGTTTGATTAAGTTTTCTCTTGCATTAATCATATAGTGCTTAAGAGCAATACTCGCCATATCAGATATGGGTACCATACGATCTTTAGAACCCTTACCATGTACAATGACATATCCTTGGTTAAGATGAATATCTTCAATTTCAATATCTAAAAGTTCACTAACTCGTAAACCAGAACCATAAATGAGTTCTAATAACGCCTTATTTCTAAGTCCAAGGTCTGTATTTTTATCTACTTGCTCTAAAAGTGATACAACTTGTTCGACAGATAGAACTTTAGGTAAAGATTTTTGTGTTTTAGGCGTCGCAAAATGTTTCGTTATATCAGATTCTACTTCTTTTTCTAAGACTAAAAAATGATGGAAACTTTTGATAGAAGTTAATTTTCTAGCCACTGTCTTTGAACTCACTTTTTTATTTAAACTTTTTAAAAACCCTTCCACATGTTTCTCATGGATTTGCTTTGGCTTAGAGATATGATGGTATTTTTCTAGAAACACTCTATATTGGTCTAAGTCTCTACGATAAGCATCTATTGTATTTTTAGATACACCTTTTTCTTTTTTTAAATAATACTCAAAATCTTTTAGTATATATTTCATATAAACACCATAAATACTTGATTTCCTAAAAACAATCCTTGTTTTGTAAGTTTTAAATAGCCATGATCCATTTCAACTAAACCAATATCTATTTTTTCTTGAAGTTTTGGATAAAGTTCAAGTAAATCAATTTGATATTTTTCCTCTAAAGTTTTGATATGAACACCTGATAATTTTCTAAGTCCAAATATAAGTTCATCTTGTATAAGATCTTGTTTATTTTGTAAAGTTTTTTCTTTTAAATAGTGATCTAAATATTTAGATAATGCACGTTCATTATAGGTTCTATAACCCTCTATAAATCCATGTGCTCCAAGACCACAACCAATATATTGATCCAATGTCCAATAAATCATATTATGTAACGAATATTGCTTATTTTTAGCAAAATTAGAAATTTCGTAATGTTCGAAACCTATTGATTTTAACTGTTCGATTACAATTTTATACATGGTTGCTTCAACATCCTGATCCACTTGCTCAAAATTACCTCGCATATATTGGTGATAAAAATAAGTTTTTTCCTCTAAAATAAGTGAATAACAGGACACATGATCAATATCCAACTGTTCAATCATTTTTAAATCAAACTCTAAATCCTCTATGCTTTGATTAGGGATTGCATATATTAAATCGACACTGATATGCTTAAATCCTAATGATTTTAAATGATGGACAACGTCAAACACTTGTTCATTTGTATGTCCCCTATTTAAATAATGTAATAATTCCTGATTAAATGTTTGCACACCTAAACTAATACGATTGACACCATATGTTTTAAATAGTTCACCTTTTTGTTTACTATAACTTTCAGGATTCACTTCAATAGAAAATTCTATTGGATGTATATCTTTTAGTGATTTCAACAAAAAAGTTAATTGATCGACATCTAACATACTTGGTGTTCCTCCACCGATGTAGATGGTTTCAATCGTATGAAAATGCGCTTGATAAGAAAGAATTTCTTGAACTAAAGCCTCTAAGTAAGTATCAATCATCTCTTTATTTTTAGGAACTCTTTTAACAAAGTCACAATAATGACATATATACTCACAAAAAGGAATATGGATGTATAAGCCTTTCATTAAATCACTTCTTTCATTATCTTTATTATACCGTAAACAGTGCTTTATTTAAAATAAAAGTGACGAGAAATTACTCATCACTATTTGATAATATCGCCATAAATGCTTCTTGCGGAACATCTACTCTACCAACTGACTTCATCTTCTTTTTACCTTCTTTTTGTTTTTGAAGCAGTTTTTTCTTACGTGTAATATCTCCACCATAACATTTCGCTAAAACGTCTTTACGCATCGCTTTAATTGTTGTTCTTGCAATAATTTTATTCCCTAATGCAGCTTGAACAGGAATTTCAAACATTTGTCTAGGTATTAAATTAACCATACGTTCACAAATGTTTCTCCCTCTTTGATAAGCAAAGTCTCTATGTACAATTAATGATAATGCGTCAACAACTTCACCGTTTAATAATATATCCATCTTTTGTAAACGTGATTGTTGATAAGTAGACATCACATAATCAAAGGATGCATAGCCTTTTGTCGATGATTTTAATTTATCGAAAAAATCGTAAACAATTTCTGATAAAGGTAGTTCATATGTAATTGATACACGATTTGCATCTACATATTTCATATCACCAAAGATTCCACGTTTCTTTTGACAAATGTCCATCACAGCACCTACATAATCCTTAGGAGTCATAATGGTTGCTTTAACATAAGGTTCTTCAATAAAATCAATAACTTGTGGATCAGGAAGCATCGATGGGTTATCAATGGTAATCATTTTACCATCAGTTAGATGAACATGATAAATTACAGATGGAGCTGTAGCTATTAGTTCTATTCCAAATTCTCTACTAATACGTTCTTGAACGATTTCCATATGCAATAAACCTAAAAATCCAGTTCTAAATCCAAACCCTAAAGCTTGAGATGTCTCAGGTTCATAGATTAATGATGCATCATTGAGTTTTAACTTTTCCAATGCATCTTTTAAGTCATTATATTTATCTGAATCAATTGGATATAATCCACAAAAAACAACTGAATTCATTTTTCTATATCCAGGTAATGGCTGTAATGCTTTACGATTCGCATGTGTTACTGTATCACCAACACCAACTGTATTAATATCCTTAATAGAAGCCGTTAAATAACCTACATCGCCAGGTCCTAAAATGTCCCTTTTAACAATCTTGGGTGTATGAACACCAACTTCTATAACTTCATACTTAGCTTTAGATGCCATAAACTCAATGACATCACCTTTTTTAATCGTACCATTAACTACTCTAATTGATGGAATAACACCTTTATAAGGATCAAATACTGAGTCAAATACCAATGCTTGTAACGGTTCATTTTGATCTCCTTTTGGTGCTGGGACATCTTTAACAACTCTCTCTAATATATCTTCAATTCCAACACCTTCTTTTGCAGATGCTAAAACAGCATCTTGTGCAGGAATACCGATAACATCTTCAATTTCATTAATGACTTTCTTAGGATCAGCACTAGGCAAATCTATTTTATTAATTACAGGAATTATTTCTAAATCATTATCGATTGCTAAATAAACATTAGCAAGCGTTTGAGCTTCAATCCCTTGAGCAGCATCTACGACTAAAACAGCACCTTCACAAGCTGCTAAAGATCTTGAAACTTCATATGTGAAATCGACATGACCAGGAGTATCAATGAGATGCATGATATATTCATTACCATCTTTTGCTTTATACAAAACTTCAACAGCGTTTAGTTTGATTGTAATGCCTCTTTCTCTTTCAAGATCCATTGAATCTAAGAGTTGAGCTTTCATCTCTCTATCTGTAACTGTATCTGTCTTTTGCAAGATTCGATCAGCAAGCGTTGACTTGCCATGGTCAATATGTGCGATGATTGAAAAGTTTCGGATTTTCTTTTGTCTTTCATTTAGTTTGTTTTGATCCATAATTCACATACCTTTCCGCTTAATTATTGTATCATTTTTATTGCTTTAATAAAAGCATAATTATTTAATTTACTTCACTTTTTTCCTTATTTAAACTAGTAAAACGCTTTTACGAAAATATTTATCATAAATGATTGCAAATCAATTGCTATTTTTGTTATAATATTCGTGTAGATAAACAATACATAGGAGGAAATGAATAATGAAAAAAGTATTATTATTGCTATTAATAGCAGTAGCTACATTTACGCTTGTAGGCTGTAATTCATCAGAATACAAAGTGGACGGAGAGTTCTTAGCTTATGAAGTTAGTATTCACCGTAATGCTCCAATGGTTACAACAGTTACAGTAACTATTGAAAAAGGTAAGATTGTCGATTTCAATATCGATGCTCGTCAAGGTAGTGCAACTGAAAATGACGGTAGTTGGACATTCGCATGGAATGAAAAGACTAAAAAAGAACTTGGTGACGATTATGGTATGGTCGCTAATGGTGGAGCAGTTTCAGAATGGTATGTTCAAGCTGAACTTATCGAAGCTTACATGTTAGAAAACGGTGTTGATTCAGTTGAGACTGATGATGAAACTTTCATCACAAACATCACTGGTGTTACTATGAAAGATGGTGGCTATACAAAAGTAGCTGCTGCAGCATTAGAATTAGCTAAAGAAGGTAAATTCCAAGCTGTTCATTGTAACCAAGATGATTTAGTAATCGCTACTATGTTAGTTGATTCAAAAGGTAATGCTTCTGAATTATTCTTAGATGTACTTCAAGGACAACCTGTAGATGGTACATTTGAATGGAGAAGTAAAACTAAACAAGAATTAGGTAACGACTACAACATGAAAGGCGCAAGCGCTATCGAAAAAGAATGGTTTGAACAAGCTCAAGCTATCGCTGAATACGTATTAGCTAATGGTGCCGATTCAATTGAAACTGATGGTGGATTCATTTCTAACATCGCTGGTGCTTCAGTAAGAGATAGTGGTTATTCAGCAGTATTTGAAAAACTATTTGATTTTGCTAATTACTCAGTTTAATTCACAAAAGCATCACATAAAGAATACTCTTCGGGGTATTCTTTTTTTTATGTTTACAGAAAAAAAGAAGCGCTATTGCACTTCTTCTGTAAGTTCTGTTTCAATATCCTGAATTTCTATGGTTGCTTCTAATACTCTCTTTGTATCAGCGCTTGTTATAGTTACCAGTAAATTTTTATACTGGAACGAATCGCCAATAAACGGAATCTTGCCCATTTCATCTAAGATCCAACCATTAACGGTTGCTACATCAAGTTCATCATCAATATTTAATAAATCAAATAAGATATCAAGTTCTGCATTACCTTTTACTAAGTATTTTTGATCATTTATTTTAACAATTTGTTCAACAATTTTATCATGTTCATCCCAAATTTCTCCAACTAATTCCTCTAAGATATCTTCCATAGTGACGATTCCTAAAGTGCCTCCAAACTCATCTTTAACAATTGCCATATGAGATTTAGTTTCTTGAAGCAACCCTAACAAATTAGTCACTTTCATATATTCTGTTACAAATACTGGTGGTTTAATAATTGAGTCAAGTGGTTGTTTTTCTAATAGGACTAAGTTATAAAAATCTTTATGATTAATTGTACCAATAATATGATCAATACCTGTATCATATACAGGCAGTCTAGAGTAACCTGAATGTTTAAAAGCTAATCTAATTTTTTCTAAATCATCAGTTTCACATACAGCTACAACATCGACTCTAGGTGTGAAAATTTCTTCTATAATTAAATCATCAAAATCAATAACACTTTTTATTAGTTCTTCTTCATTTTCATTAATGCCACCTTCTTGTTGAGCTTCACTGACATATGTAAGTAATTCTTCTTCAGTAATAGATGATTCATCTTTAAAGGTAAACAACTTATTTAAGCCTTTTTGAATGCCACCAAAAAGGATAGAAAAGGGCTTTAAAACAACAATGAAAAACCATAAAATCGGTGTCATAAATAAAGCATATTTTTCAGGAACTTTTTTCGCAAAACTCTTTGGTGCAATCTCTCCGAATATCAAGACTAATGTTGTCATAACAGCTGTTGATAAGGTGACTCCTATATCACCCCAATGTTTTACAAAAAACACTGTTGCAATCGATGCTGATAGAATATTAGAGATATTATTTCCGATAAGAATGGTTGTGATGATCTCTTCAAATCTTTCAGAGTAATCTAATGTTCTATTAGCTCTTTTATGTCCATTTTGAATCATTGCTTTTAATTTTATTTTATTGACCGATGAAAATGCTGTTTCAGTTGATGAGAAAAATGCAGATGCTAAAATCAAGCCAATGAGAACGCCTATTTGTATCCAATCTGTCTGTGTCATAATTCATCCTCTTCATATTTTAATTCGGGTTTTGTCACTTTAACTTTAGAAATGACATTATCATTTGTTTCTAAAACTTCAAAGATAAATAGATTAAATTCAAACTTAACCTTTTCATTTTTTTCTGGAAATCTTCCTAACTGTCCTAATATAAATCCACCAATTGTATCAAAATCTTCTACAGGTAATCCTGCTTCAATTGTATCTTCTACATCATCAATATTAGTTAATCCATCAATTTCATAAGTCATATTATCAATTTGCTTAATTTCTTCTTCATCTTCGTCATACTCATCAAAAATGTTACCAACAATCTCTTCGATTAAGTCTTCTATAGTTACAATACCAGCAGTTCCACCATATTCGTCTAATACGATCGCAATATGGTTTTTTTGTTGCTGCATCTCTTTAAATAATTCACTTGTTCTTTTACTATCTGGAACAAAATATGGATCTCTTAATAAACTTTTTAATGAGAATTTTTCTTCATGATTATCTAAAAATTTTAATAAATCTTTAACATGAATTGTTCCAATAATATGATCAATATCTTTTTCAAATACAGGAAATCTAGTAAATCTTTCATTTTGAACGTATTCTATAATTTGTTTTCTTGAAGATTTAATATCTAATGCTGATATTTCGGTTCTATGTGTCATAATCTCTTCAACAGTTGTATCACTAAAATCAAAAATATTTTGGATCATTTCTGACTCGTTTTCATCTATGTTTCCAGATTTTGAACTAACTTCAACTAAAGTTCGTATTTCTTCTTCAGTCATTTTTCGTTCTCCTTCATCAGGACTTAACGCAAATAACCTACCAAAAACCATTGAAGCTTTATGTAACAACCATGTAACAGGTAGTAATATACTATAAATTAAGTGTATAAAACCGATCAGTTGATATGCAATCGCATTGGTATGCTTGTTAGCAAGTCTTCTTGGAATTGATCTTGCAAAAACAAGTTGTATAAAAAGCAATACAAAAAGAATCACAAACATTGCGATTGGTTTTAACCAAGCTAAATTATTAAATATTTGCATAACACCTGTATAAAACGTATCTAGTGCGATTGCTCCATTAACAAGTGTTAACATCGTAATCATGATTTGAATAGATAGTAAATATCTTTTCGAATGATTCGTAAATTTTTGTATCTTTAAAGCACTTTTATTCTCATTTAAGACGTCTTCATTTACTTTACTATCACTAACAACGACTAATGCAACCTCTGCAGCATTAAAAAGCGCTATTAAAACGATGATAAGTACAATCGTGATTATCGAACCTAACATAATGATTCACCCCTTAAACAACAAAAAAAGACACCAAAAAAAGGATTTTGATTAATGTCTTTGATACTCTGATATATTGGATCGTCGATCCTACTACTGCAATCTTCCATTTTTAGTTATGATTCCTCCATGAAATCGTTATGAGAATATCATACTATGTTTTCATAAAAAAGTCAATGATGATAGCATGATGATTGATCATAATGACAGTTTCATCTTGTTAGATTTTGTTATCTATGCTAAAATACTTGTTGAAGGGGAGTAGTTAACTCTAAATTAGTCGTCAGTACGGCATATCGCCCGGCTAATTTCAAGGATTCCTTGTAACGAGACCTTCAAGACATTTTTTGTCTTGATGGTTTTTATTTTAAAACATCAAGAAAAATTACACTATAAAGGGGTATCTTATGCAAATTTTATTACATGTTTTATTTTTAATTGCTGGATTTTTTATGCTTATCAAAGGCGCTGATTTTTTTATAGTTTCTTCAAGTTCAATTGCAAGAAAATTTAGAATCTCACCTCTGATCATTGGGTTAACTTTAGTAGCTTTTGGTACATCACTTCCTGAACTTGCTGTCAGTTTTGCAGCATCCATATCCGCTAGATCTCAAGGATTAACAGCTGATATTGCGATGGGTAATGTCATTGGGTCTAACATGGCCAATCTAACACTTATTTTAGGAACTAGTGCTTTAATTATGCCTGTTTTAGTTAAAAAATCAATGCGAAAAAAAGAGTTCCCATTTTTAATTACTACTGCTTTATTAATTGCTATATTAGGATTTTTCTTTCAAGCTGATCAAGCTATTGTTTGGTGGGAAGCAGTTATTCTACTTCTAATGTTTGCATTTTATATGTATTTAATGATTACCACTAAAAAGGAAATATCAGATGAAGAAATCCCTGTTGTAGATACTAAAAAAGCAATCATCTTGTTACTGATAGGTATTGCAGGTGTTTCTATTGGTGGATTTTTAGTTACTGATGGTGCTGAATTTATTGCTATTGAACTTCTTACAACTTCATTTGGTATGACTGTTACAAGAGCAACCACTTTAGTTGGTTTAAGTATTGTTGCATTAGGTACATCATTACCTGAACTTGTTACCTCAGCTATGGCTGCAAAAAAAGGTGAGGCTGATATTGCATTAGGAAATGTTATTGGTTCTAATATATTTAATACACTATTAATTGTTGGTCTATCTGGTGTCATCGTACCTTTAGGATTGAATCAAGATGTCTTAATCGATATGATTATTCTTATCGGTGTTACATCATTAGTTGTTATCTTAGGGATGTTTAAGTCAAAGTTATCAAAATTTGATGGTCTCTTATTATTATTGATCTATGTTTCTTATATCACCTACATTATCTTAAGAGCACTATCTATCATATAAAAAAAACGTATCTTCGGATACGTTATTTTTTTAAATGATCTATGATATATGGTTTTAATAGATTGCTGTGAATGATATATGAATCATGCGTGTGATCTTTTAAAATGATTAATTTAGAATCGTTAATCAATTGATGCATTTTATTTGTATGTTTAATCTTAATAACATCGTGTTCCCCGGCAATGATTATTGTCTTATTCGAAATAGATTTTAACTCTTTTTTCCTAATCTTTGGTTCATTAATCATTAACTTTATTAATGGCTGCTTATGTTCTCTATACTCTCTTTTCAATGCTTTTCTACTATGCTTTACTAGACCTTTTGGATGATAGTTAGCCCCACAAACAATGAGTTTATCTAATAAATTAGGTGCATATATAGCTAGTTTTAAGCCGATAATGCCTCCATCACTAAAGCCAAGAAGGTGTGGTTTGTTTATTTTTAGTGTTCTAATAAATTGATAAACATCTTGGACCATCATATCATAAGATACTTGAATACTTTTACTACTTTTTCCATGATTTCTACTATCAATTGCATAAATCAAAAAATCTGAAGCCAATGCATCAATAAGCTCATCAAAAATATGTGCATCTTCTTGATTACCATGTAGTAAAATAAGTGGAGCACCTTGTCCATAAATCTCATAACTTAGTTCAACTTCATTAACTTTAATTTTCATCATATCACCCATTAATATTTTATCATATAAAAAATGGTAACGACCTTATGTCATCACCATTTTTTTAATTTTTAAGCTTCTGTTTCTTGTTCTACTGCTTCAGATTCTTCATCTGTCACTTCTTCACCTTCAACTGCTTCTGTTTCTTCTTCTACAGTTTCACGAGCTTCCTTAACGATAAATACGATTTGTTCTGGATCATCATGAATTGTGACACCATTTGGAACTTCTATGTCTTTTACATGAACTGCTTGATCCATTTCCATTTCTGATGCGTCAAATTCAAAATGTTGAATACCTGATCCAGATGCATACTCACAATTAATATCTTGTAGAACTAATTGTATATATAATCTGCTCTTTCTTAATGCTTCTTGACCATGAACAACAACAGGAATTTGTGCAGATACTTTTTCATCTTTAGCAATTCTGTGTAATTCAAAATGAATGATATCTTGTGGCTTTAATATGTTAGTTTGTACACTTTTAATATAAACGTTGTGTTTTTTTCCATCTAAAGTAACTTTAAATGTCATTGATTTTCCATATTCAGATAATGCATCCTTAAATGCTTTTTCATCAACTTCAACTGAAGTAGAATCAATTGATTTACCATACATAACACCAGGAATCATTCTTTCCTCTCTCACTTCTCTAAGTGATCTAGTACGTAGATTTAGTTTCATATTTTATTTCCTCCTAGTTTTGATTATCTCTATTTTATCATAATAAAGCCATTTTGTCTATTTTTTAACTTCATATCAATTTTTCTATATCTTTGATAATAACTTTTTTCTATAGATATGATTTATAATTACTATAAATAGTTTAATTTCTATACTATATTAAAGAAAAAGGTCCTCAAAAAGGACCTTTAAAATTGTCAATGTGCATAAGCCATGTTCTGTATCCCTGTTAAGGGTTGTGACCATTTATCTCTACATCGTAGCGCATGTTTACTTTGATTCGCTTACATGCGTGCCCCTACCAAATTTGGGTTGCTAGCTTGAGGGGTTTACCGCGTTTCATCTACTTATTTCTAAGTAGCTCGTTTCTGTGGCACGTTTTGTTCTAGATCATGGCATAAAGCTTTAGATCATCGAACGCCGTTACATCAAATTGATGTACCCTAAGTTATGTTTTCCTTAGGCACAAACACTACATCCATTTCAGAATGTGCTAGCATGGACTTTCCTAACCTACCTAAATAGGCTCGGTCACCTTCCATTGACAACATTTATTATATCATATTTAATATTTTATTGTATTACGATTTAAGTGCATCTTTTCTTGATAAATCGATACGTCCTTTATCATCAATTCCAATACATTTAACTAAAATTTGATCACCAACTGAAACAACATCTTCAGTTTTTTCTACACGCTCTTTAGCTAGTCTAGAAATATGCACTAAACCTTCAGCACCTGGCCAAATTTGTACAAAACATCCGAATTTTTCTACACGTGTTACTTTACCTTCATAGATTTTACCTACTTCAGCTTCTCTAACTAAGTTTTGAATGTATGCTGCTGCAGATTCAATCCAAGTTGATTCTGTATGCATTAAGAATACTCTACCATCTTGTTCAATATCGATTTTAACTTGATTATTATCTTCGATGATTTGTGAAATGATTTTTCCACCAGCACCAATAACGTCTCTAATTTTGTCAGGATTAATTCTAATCATCTTAACTTTTGGAGCATATTGAGACAATTCTTTTCTTGGTTCATTAATGATTTGTTCCATATGATCTAAAATGTGTAATCTTGAACGTCTAGCTTGTTCTAACGCTTCTTTTAAGATTTCTTTAGTGATTCCTAAAATCTTAATATCCATTTGAAGTGCTGTAATACCTGTCTTAGTACCAGCAACTTTAAAGTCCATATCGCCTTCATGATCTTCCATCCCTTGAATATCACTTAAGATCGTATAATTTTTACCATCCATGATAAGTCCCATTGCAATACCTGCAACTGGTGCTTTTAAAGGGACACCTGCAGCCATAAGTGCCATTGAACCAGCACAAATTGTTGCTTGTGATGATGAACCATTTGATTCTAATATCTCAGATACAACCCTAATTGTATATGGGAACTCTTCTTCATCAGGTAATACTTGTAATAATGCACGTTCACCTAAAGCACCATGTCCAACTTCTCTTCTTCCAACAAACCCATAGCGTCCTGTTTCTCCAACACTAAATGGTGGGAAGTTATAATGAAGCATGAAACGTTTAGATTCTTCTAATCCAAGACCATCAATGATTTGATTTTCACCAAGTGCACCTAAAGTAACAACACCTAATGCTTGTGTTTGACCTCTTGTAAATAATGCTGAGCCATGTGTACGTTTGAAAATATCAACACGTGAATCTAAAGGTCTAATTTCATCAACCTTACGTCCATCAGGGCGTACTTTATCTTCCGTAATTAAACGTCTTAACTCTTTAGTAACTATTTGATCGACAAAAGTTTTTACTTGTTGAATATAGTTTTTATGTGCTTTTTCATCAAATACTTTCGTGCCATCAATTTCATTAAAAAATGATTTTTGACTAAACTTTTCTACTGTTTCTTCTTTTATTTGATCAATTGCATGATATCTTTCTAACTTGTCAAAAATAGATACAGCTTTAATTAATCTATCATAAGCAAAATCATGAACGTCTTTTTCTACTTGTTTTTCAATTTCAAAGACTTCATAAGGCATTTTTTCTGGTTTCAACTCATTGATGATATCTTCTTGGAATTTAACTAAAGCTTTAATTTGCTCGTGAGCAAATAAGATAGCTTCTAAAATCGTGTCTTCATCAACTTGCTTAGCACCAGCTTCAACCATATTGATCGCATCTTTAGTACCAGCAACAATTAAATCGATTTCACTTTGTTCCATTTGATCAGGTGTAGGATTGATGATAAATTCTTTATCTATTAAACCTACAGTTACCCCTGCTACAGGTCCATTAAATGGAATATTAGAAATACCTAATACAAGTGATGATCCTAATAGTGATGCCATCTCTGTAGATGCATCTGGATCACTACTTACAACGGTATTGATGATTTGTACGTCATTTTTAAATCCTTCTGGAAACATTGGTCTAAGTGGTCTATCGATTAACCTTGATGTTAATGTTTCATGCTCAGAAGGTCTACCTTCTCTTCTTAAGAATCCACCAGGAATTTTACCACCAGCATATAGCTTTTCTTGATAAATAACCATTAATGGAAAGAAATCCATTGGTGATGGTTCTGTTTTTGCAGTTACCACACTTAATACTGTAGAGTCTCCATAGTGGATAAAAGCTGCGCCATTTGCCTGTTTAGCAACTTCTCCAATCTCAACTTTAAGCACTCTACCGCCTAAGGTTGTTTCAAATACTTTTTTGTTCATAATATAAAATCTCCTTCATTTTATATGTTTTCTCATATAATTTTATTATTATTTAACCTTATATATCATACCATAATTTTAGATAAATTCATAATATTAAACGAAAAGATAAAAAAAAGATTGCTTTCGCAATCTCTTTATCGACGTAATCCTAATTTTTGGATTAATGTTTGATAACGTTCAACGTCTTTATGACGAAGATAGTTTAACAAACGACGTCTTTTACCAATCATCATGTATAAACCACGACGAGAGTGGAAATCATGAATGTGTTGTTGTAAATGTCCATTTAAAGAGTTAATTTCTGCAGATAATACTGCAATTTGAACTTCTGGTGAACCAGTGTCACCCTCTTTAGTTGCATAAGCTTTGATGATTTCTTGTTTTTCAACTTTCGTTAATGCCATTTTACTTTCCTCCTTCGAATAACTAAAGTATGGGTCGGCTGTCCCGATACCTTGTTACCGCCTTTATTATTGTAACATTTTTTAATTTAAATGCAACATTCTTACTAAATTTTAACAAATTGATCAACATTAATAACAAATACCGTTGCTCCACCGACTTCAACTTCAATCGGTAACGATGAAAATGAGCCAAACTCATTAACAATGGTGTTTGGTACTAATTTCGTGCGTTTCTTAGAATGAGCTTCAATGACTTCAATGGCTTGTGGGACTTTTTCATCATTCACACCAATCATAAAAGTGACATTACCAGCACGTAAAAATCCGCCTGTTGAAGAAAGTCTAGTAGAAAAGAACTTTTCTTTTACTAAAGCTTTTTGAACTTTATTTGCATCATCATTTGACACAATTGCAATTATCATTTTCATAATAGTACCTCATTTCTATATTGATATTATAGCATATATTTAATGATTTGAAAGTGTTCTAACTGTTTCTTCATCTTTTTTTAATTGGCGTATAAGTTCATTTTTTGATCCGAATTTATACTCTGGTCTTAAAAAGTGAAGGAAAGTAATTAGTATTTTTTCACCATATACTTCTTCTTTGAAATCTAAAATGTTAATTTCTAAACGTTTTTCATAACTATAATTTAATGTTGGATTATTTCCAATATTTGCCATTGCATGATACCATTTATCTCTTAAGAGTACTTTAACATAGTATACACCATTTTTAGGCAAGTAATAATTATCATAATCTATATTGGCAGTTGGAAATCCAATAACTCTTCCTATTTTATGTCCATGAACAATATGTCCTGAGATTTGATAATGCCGATTTAGCAGTTTTCTAGCTGATCCTAAATCACCTTGTAATAAAAAATCTTTAATATAAGTTGTTGATACTCTTGTATGATTATAAACTAAGTCATCTAAGATATCTACAACAAAGTACTTTCTAAGGTCATCAATCGTTCCTTGTCCACGATAAGCAAATCTTGCATCTCTACCAATTACTAAACGCTTGACATTGATTTTAAGTAAAAAATCAATAAATTCATTAACTTTTAATTTAGAAAATGCTTCATTAAATTTCACGATGAATGCATAGTCAAGTGGAAAATTAGAAAATAATTCAATTTTATCTCTTTTTTGAGTTAATGTTCTAAAAGGTTGTTTTCTCAACACTTCTGAAGGATGTGGATCAAATGTAATGATGGCATGTTTGGTATCTGTATATCGCAAAACACGATTAATGAGTTGTTGATGGCCTAAATGTAGTCCATCAAAATTCCCCATTGTAATTGTCAAATCATCTTTATTTTCAATTTGATCATAGGTGTTGTAATAAATAATCATAGGTACTCCTTAAAAGATGAGCATTGGCTTATATGTATTCTTATCAATTCTTTGATAAAATGCAATCATCTCATTTTGTTCATTATAAACAATAAAATCTCTATCCATTGTCGTTTGTCTATCATCAAGGTATACACCATTTTTAACTAATTTAACCATGTAGTCGTTTAACACGATTTTAGGATAATCTTTGAAATAGGTTTCTAATTGGAGCATATTCTCAAGTGTTATATCATCTATTTGTTTAGCATCTTTTAAATCATAAGTGCCTATAGATAATCTTCTTAGTTCGGATAATGCAGCATAAGTATTCAACTTATTTGCTAAATCGACAGCAACACTTCTAATATAAGTACCTTTGGAAACACTAATTTGAAAATTAAACGCATTGTTCTCTAATACAGATGTTCTTTTAAAGTCATATATTTCGACTGGTCTTTTATCTCTTTTTATTTCATGTCCTGCTCGTGCATGTTCGTATAGTTTTTTACCATCTACTTTTATTGCTGCATACATCGGAGGTAATTGATCATAAGGCTTAATCATATCATTAATTGCCTCATCTACAGCTTTTAAATTAACATCTAAGCTTTTTTCTTTCACAACTACCCCTGTTGTATCATATGTATCGTAATGTTTATTAAAAACGATTCTACCTTCATATGACTTATCTGAGTTTAAAAACATGTCAGCAAGCTTAGTAGCTTTACCAATACACATAATCATTAGACCACTTGCAAAAGGATCGAGAGTTCCTGTATGTCCTATTTTTTTAAGTTTTAATTTCCTTTTTAGATATAAAACGACATCGTGAGATGTCATATCTTTAGGTTTATCTACAAGCAAAAAACCATCCATGTTATCACCATCTATATTATACATAATTTTTAGCAAGAACAAAAGTAATATTTACATATTACTCCTTTAAAACGATAGTTTACCCAAATAAGTAAGTCCGTTTAGGCGTGTTCCAACCCATAAACCCTGTCCCTAAGGCATCGGGCTTACATTTTCTAATTATATTTAATGAGGC
>WPCH01312779.1_pt1 | contig 20766 bp, 19 predicted proteins | sample 5399881 | NCBI WGS metagenome assembly WPCH01 (sample SAMN12869468, study PRJNA574797) | sludge metagenome | isolation source: wastewater treatment of pH5 | place: China:Beijing | collected 2019-05-20
TGCGCAGCCTGCGCGGTATCTCCCAGCGGGAGCTGGCCAAGCGCTGCGGGGTGACCCACTCCAGCCTGTCGCTGATCGAGCAGGGCAAGGTGAGCCCCTCGGTCAGCTCCCTGTAGAAGATCCTCGACGCCATCCCTATGAGCGTCGGGGACTTCTTCACCCTGGACCTGGAGAGCGGCCGGCGGGTCTTCTACTCGGCGGAGGAGCTCGCCGACGTGGGCTCGGGGGACGTCATCTACAAGCTGGTGGGGGCCGATCGCCGCGACCGGGCGCTGGCTTTCATGGTGGAGACCTATCTCCCCGGCGCCGACACCGGCCGGGAGATGATCACCCACCAGGGCGAGGAGGCCGGGGTGGTGCTGGAGGGGGAGATCGAGATCACCATCGGTGCCGAAAGCCGGGTGCTCGGGCCCGGCGAGGCCTACTACTTCGACACCAAGGTCCCCCACCGCTTCCGCAACCCGGGCAGCGAGCCCTGCCGCCTGGTGAGCTGCGCGACCCCCGCCCGGGCCTTCTGAGCCCGGGGCCTACCCCTGCTTCAGCGCCTCAATCTCGGCGCGGATCGCCTCCGCCTCCTCGGTGAGCGAGGCGTTGGCGCGCATGTCGCCGTTGCGGGCGGCGTGCATCGCCTGCTCCAGCTTGCGCTCGTATTCCTTCTGCAGCTTCTTCGCCGGGTCTGACTTGAAGAGTCCGAACATGGGAGTACCTCTGGCCGGGGAGTGTCCCCACAGGCTACTCCCCTCGCCGAAAAAAATCGATACAAGAGCTGTACATTTTAATCATTCCGCATAGATACGACGAGGCCGGCGCCCATGGCGCCGGCCTCGTCGCGTCAGGCTACGGTGAAAGGGCTCAGCTCGACAGCGAGATCCAGACGCTCTTGAGCTCGGAGTACTCCTCCAGGGAGTGATGGGACTTGTCGCGGCCGTTGCCCGACTGCTTCACCCCGCCGAAGGGCATGGTCTGGTCGCCGCCGGCCCAGTTGTTGACGAACACCTGGCCGGAGTGGAGCCGCCGGGTGACACGCATGATGCGGTCGATGTCCTGGCTCCAGAGCCCCGCGGCCAGGCCATAGACGCTGTCGTTGGCCATGGCCACCGCCTGCTCCTCGCTGTCGAAGCCGAACACCGAGAGCACCGGGCCGAAGATCTCCTCGCGGCCGATGGCCATCTCGGGGGTCACGCCATCGAACACCGTGGGGGGAATGAAGAGCCCCTTGCCATCGACCCGGGTGGCCTCACCGCCCACACGCAGCCGGGCGCCCTCCTCGCGGCCCTTCTCGATATAGCCCAGGATGCGCCGGTACTGCGCCTCGTCGACGATGGCCCCCATGAAGCTCTCCGGGTCCAGGGGGTCGCCGGGCTGCATCCCCTTGGCCGCCTCGAGCACCTGGTCGATAAAGGCCTCGCGGATCGAGTTCTCCACCAGCAGCCGGGAGCCGGCGATGCACACCTCCCCCTGGTTGTGGAAGATCGCCGCGGCGGCGTGTTTCGCCACGCGACCCAGATTCTTGCAGTCGGCGAAGACGATATTGGGGGACTTGCCGCCGCACTCCAGATAGACCCGCTTGAGGTTGGACTGACCGGCATACTGCATCAGCTGCTTGCCGGTGGCGGTGGAGCCGGTAAAGGCGAGGCAGTCCACCCCCATGGAGAGCGCCAGTGCCTTGCCCACGGTGTGGCCGAAGCCCGGCAGCACCTGGAAGACGCCAGGCGGCAGTCCCGCCTCCCGGGCCAGCGCCGCCAGGCGCAGCGCCGAGAGCGGCGACTTCTCCGAAGGCTTGAGGATCACGCTGTTGCCGGCAGCCAGCGCCGGGGCCACCTTCCAGGCGGTCATCATCAGCGGGAAGTTCCAGGGCACGATGGAGGCCACCACGCCGAGGGGCTCGCGCAGCACCAGCGCCAGGGCCTCCTCGCCGGTGGGCGCCACCTCGCCGTAGAGCTTGTCGATGCACTCCGCCTGATAGCGAAAGCAGGCGATAGCGCCAGCCATATCACCGAGCGAGCTTGTCACCGGCTTGCCCATGTCCAGGGTGTCGAGCAGCGCCAGCTCATGCTTGTGGGCCTCCAGCAGCTCGGCCAGGCGCAGCAGCACCTTCTTGCGCCGGCCCGGGGCCAGGCGCGACCACTCGCCGGCCTCGAAGGCGGCCCGGGCGTGGCCCACGGCGAGCTCGGCGTCGGCGGCATCGCAGCTGGCCACCTCGGCCAGGGCCGCGCCGGTAGCCGGGTTCGTCGTGGTGAAGGTCTCGCCGCTCAGCGCAGCGACGAAGGCGTCGTCGATGAAGGCGAGAGTCTCGAGCCCCGTCTCGGACGTCAGGGAGGCGGCCAAGGCCTGCCAGTCGGCCAGGGTCTTGGGGGGTTCGGGGCGACTCATGCGGGGGACTCCTCCTGGGGGTCGGGTCGGGGGTCGGGCCGGGGCTCGGCCAGCCGCGCCAGGGTGGCATCCAGGGCGGCGCGCGCCTTGTCGATCAGCTCGTCGATCTCGTCACGGGAGATCACCAGCGGCGGCGAGATGATCATGGTATCACCCACCGAGCGCATCACCAGGCCGCCGGCGAAGCAGAGATCGCGGCACAGGGTGCCCACCCCCCGGGATTCGGCGAAGCGCTCGCCGGTGGCGGGGTCGACCAGCTCCAGGGCGCCGATCAGCCCCAGGGAGCGCGCCTCGCCCACCAGGGGGTGTGCCTCGAGGGCCTTCCAGCGGCTGGCCAGGTAGGGGCCGATCTCGTCGCGGACTCGGTCCACCAGCCCCTCGGCCTCCAGCAGTTCGAGGTTGCGCTGCGCCACCGCGGCGCACACCGGATGGCCCGAGTAGGTGAAGCCGTGGAAGAACTCACCGCCCTCCTCGATCAGGGTCTCGGCGACCCGGTCGCCCACCAGCACCCCGCCGATGGGCAGGTAGCCCGAGGAGAGCCCCTTGGCGATGGGCATCAGGTCAGGCTCCAGGCCGTAGTGGACGCTTCCGAACCACTCGCCCAGCCGCCCGAAGCCGCAGATCACCTCGTCCACCACCAGCAGGATGTCGTACCTGGCCAGCACCGCCTTCACCGCCGGCCAGTAGCTTTCCGGCGGAATGATGGCACCGCCGGCGCCCTGCACCGGCTCGGCGATGAAGGCGGCGACGTTCTCCTCGCCGAGCTCCTGGATCTTCGCCTCCAGGGCCGCGGCGCACTCCCGGCCGAAGGCCTCGGGGTCCTGGCCGGCGGTGCGCCCTTCTCCAAACCAGTAGGGCTGGCGCACATGGGCGATCTTCGGCACCAGGGGTCCGCCCTGGGCGTGCATGGGGGCCATGCCGCCGAGGCTCACCCCCGCCACGGTGGAGCCGTGGTAGGCGTTCTTGCGGCCGATCACCCACTGCTTGTCGGGCTGGCCCTTGAGCGCCCAGTAGCGGCGCACCATGCGCAGCACGGTATCGTTGGCCTCGGAGCCGGAACCGGTGAAGAAGACGTGGTTGACATGGGCGGGCGCCAGGCGGCAGAGGGTCTCGGCCAATTTGACCGCCGGAGGGTGAGCGGTCTTGAAGAAGCTGTTGTAGTAGGGCAGCTGGCGCATCTGCTCGGTAGCCGCTGCCACCAGCTCCTCGCGGCCATAGCCCAGGTTGACGCACCAGAGCCCCGCCATGCCGTCGAGGATGCGGTTGCCCTCGGAGTCGTGGATATAGACCCCCTCGGCGTGCTCGATGATGCGGCTGCCCTCCTCGCCCAGGGCCTTGAAGTCGGTGAAGGGGTGCAGGTAGTGGGCGCGATCCAGGGCCTGGTAGTCACGGGTATGCATGGGGGATCTCCAGATAGCGGGGCGTTCAGTCCACCCGGGGCGCGCGGGAGGCGGCCTGGCGGACGCGGCACGCCTCGGCGAAGGCGCGATAGAGGGCATCGTTCAGGGGGTGCTCACGGGGACGCCACTCGGGATGCCACTGCACGGCCAGGGCGAAGCCGGCGGCATCGGCCACCGACACCGCCTCGATCAGCCCGTCCGGGGCATGGGCCTCGGCCGCAAGGCCCGCTCCCAGCTCGGCGATGCCCTGCTGGTGCAGGGAGTTGACCCGCGCCCGGGGCTCGGGGTGCAGCGCCGCCAGGCGCCCACCGGGCACCAGGGTGATCTCGTGGGCGGGGGCATACTGCGCCTCGCGCTCCCCCGGGGGCTCGCGGTGGTCCTGCAGGCCGGGCACGCCCTGCACCGCCTGGTGAAGAGTGCCGCCGAAGGCCACGTTGAGCTCCTGGAAGCCCCGGCAGATGCCGAACAGCGGCAGGCCGAGGTCCAGCGCCGCGGGAATCCACACCAGAGCCGCCGCATCGCGGTGGCGGTCATCCCGGGTGTTCTCCGGCACCCGCTCGGCCCCGTAGCGGCGCGGCTCGACGTTGGTGTAGCTGCCGGTCAGCAGCAGGCCATCGAGGCGGGCCAGCAGGGCGCGAGCGGCCTCGGGGTCGGCCTCCTGCTCTTCCCACACCGGCAGGATCACCGGCGACAGGCCGTAGTCCCACAGGGCACGCAGGTACTTGTCGGTCACCATCTGGGCGGGATGCCCCTCCACCTCACGGTGGCAGGCGATCACCCCCACCAGGGGTCGGCTCTTCATCGCGTCTCTCCTCATCGGAAGCGGGCCCGGTGTTATGCTTTATTCACCATAACCACCTGGCGACCGCTTTCCAAGGCGGAAATTCCCGCTGATACGTAAATTATTTGACAACACCGGGCACCCCTACAAGGATAGGAGCCACAAGGATCACAACGCCAGAGGTGCGCCCATGCCTGCTCCCGACGATGTCCGGGCCTTCCTCGACGCCCACCCGGAGATCAACAGCGTCGACCTGCTGATCAGCGATCTCAACGGGGTGATGCGCGGCAAGCGCATCCCCCGGGAGAGCCTCGCCAAGGCCTATACCAGCGGCATTGCCCTGCCCGCCTCGGTCTTCGCCCTGGACATCAACGGCCACACCATCGAGGAGACCGGACTCGGCCTCGACAGCGGGGATGGCGACCGCCTCTGCCGACCGATCGACGGCAGCCTCAAGCCGGTGCCCTGGGTCGCCCGGGGCCATCAGGCCCAACTGCTGATGACCATGGAGGAGTTCGACGGCACCCCCTTCTTCGCCGACCCCCGCCAGCTGCTGGGCCGGGTGCTGGGCCGCCTGACCGCCATGGGGCTGACCCCGGTGGTCGCCGTGGAGCTGGAGTTCTACCTGGTGGATCGCGAACGCACCGCCACCGGGCTGATCCAGCCGCCCTGCTCACCGGTCAGCGGGGAACGCGCCAGCCAGAGCCAGCTCTACTCCATGCTGGAGCTCGACGAGTACGCCGACTTCCTCGAGGAGGTGCAGGCCGCGGCCCAGGTCCAGGGCCTGCCCCTGGACACCGCCCTCAAGGAGTGCGCCCCGGGGCAGTTCGAGATCAACCTGATCCACTGCGACGACGCACTGGCGGCCTGCGACCACGCCGTGCAGCTCAAGCGCCTGATCAAGGGGGTCGCCCTGCGCCACGGCTTCGAGGCCACCTTCATGGCCAAGCCCTACGGCCAGGAGGCGGGCAACGGCATGCACGTGCATATCAGCCTGCTGGATGAGGCGGGCCGCAATGTCTTCACCGAGCCGGGTGACGACCCCCTGGGCAGCCCGGCGCTGCGCCAGGCGGTGGCCGGCCTGCTGGCGCTGATGCCCGCCTCCATGGCGATCTGCGCGCCCAACCTCAACGCCTTCAGGCGCTTCCAGGCGGGGCTCTACGTGCCCTTGGCTCCCACCTGGGGCTTCGACAACCGCTCGGTGGCGCTGCGCATTCCCGCCGGGGCCCGGGCCGCCCGGCGCATCGAGCACCGGGTGGCCGGCGCCGACGCCAACCCCTACCTGCTGCTGGCCGCCCTGCTGACCGCCATCCACCATGGTCTCGCCGAGGGACTCGAGCCGCCGCCGCCCAGCGTCGGCAACGCCTACGAGACGACGCCCCCCAGCCTGACCAACAGCTGGCAGCAGGCCCTCGACCTGCTGGAGGCCAACGAGATCCTCGGCGAGGCCCTGGGGCGCGACTTCCTCCACGTCTACCTGGCCAACCGTCGCGCCGAGCGTGCCCAGGCCCTGCAGGCGGTGAGCCGGCTCGAGTACGAGTGGTACCTGCGCCAAGTCTGAGCCCCCTGGTGCGGCCCCCCGAAACGCATACGCCCCCGGATCCTGGCGGATCCGGGGGCGTGCATGAGCCGGGCCGGTGGGGCGCAGAGCGCCCTTGCTCAACCCTCTTGCCAAGCCCTCTCGCTCAGCCCTCGCGCTGGGGCTCGGCCTCCTGCAGGGCGGCCTGCCACTGCACCTCGCCCTCGACGACCGGGAGACGCTCGGCCTGGGGGGCGCTCTCCATGCGCCGGGTCAGCTCCTCGCCGTTGAGGCGATAGGTGACGTCGTAGCCGAGGTGCTCCTCGTGGCTCTCCATCACCGTCTGGCACTGCCGCTCGGTCACGGTCTGGTTCTGGGTCTCGTAACGGGTCTCGTAGCGGGTCTCGTACTGGACCTGGCTACCCGCCTGGGCGTGCTGGCGGGCCTCGACGCGGTTCTGCACCTCGCGCCCGGCCAGGCCGCCGCCGATGGCACCGGCCACGGTGGCCAGCTTCTTGCCGCTGCCGCCGCCCACCTGGTTGCCCAGCAGGCCGCCGACGATGGCCCCGGCCGCGGTGCCGACGACGCGATGGGGGTCCTGGCTCGCCCCGGGGCCTGAGGGCGCGGCCTGGGTGACGGGCACCTGGACGGGCACCTCCACCGGCACCTCGACGCTGACCACCTTCTCCACGTCTTCGCACACCTCACGGGGGCGCTCCACGCTGCGGGTGGCCGCCGCGACGTCAAGGATCTCGGCAAACTGCGGTTCGGGCGCGCGGTTCTCCTGGACCTGCCAGGCGCCGAAGGCCAGCCCCCCCAGCCCCAGGACGGCCAGGCTGGACCCCACGATGATCGACTTGCTCATGGTTCTCCTCCTCGCGGGCGTACGGGCGCCCGTCGCTGAAACTCGCATGGCTCCAGGCGTGGATGACTCGGTTCGGTGATGGTGACGATGAGAGCCGCGGCGGGGCCTCCTGCGCCACCGCGATGCTGCCAGTATAGGCGCCGGCGGCGCCCATCGGGCGACGCCGGTGCGGTTTCCCCATTATCTGACCCGGCGTCGCCATATGGCGACAGAAGAGCGGGCGCGCCCCTCAGAGGCCAAGGCGGTCCCGGGTCGAGTAGTACCAGGCACCCAGCGCCGAGAGCGGTACCCGCAAGAGGCGCCCGCCGGGGAACGGCAGGTGAGGGATGCCGGCGAAGGCGTCGAAGCGCTCGCCCTGGCCGTGCATCACCTCGGCGATCAGCTTGCCGGCCAGGTGGGTGCAGGTGACCCCGTGGCCGGAGTAGCCCTGGGCATAGTAGACGTTGCCGTTGACCACCCCGAACTGGGGCAGGCGGTTGAGGGTCATTAGGAAGGTGCCGCTCCAGGCGTGGTCCACCTTGACGTCGGCGAGCTGCGGGAAGGTGGCCAGCATCTTGGGGCGGATCACCGCGGTGATGTCCGCCGGGTCCTCGCCGCCGTAGTTGACCCCGCCGCCATAGAGCAGGCGGTTGTCCCGGGTCAGCCGGTAGTAGTCGAGCAGGTAGTTGCAGTCCTCCACCGCCTTGCCCAGGGGAATCAGCGCCCGGGCGCGGGCCTCGCCGAGGGGCTCGGTGGCGATGATCTGGGTGCCGCAGGGCATCGAGCGGCCCTCGATCTCCGGCAGCACGCCGCGCAGGTAGGCGTTGCCGGCCATTACCACCCGCTCGGCCCGCACCCGCCCGCCGGCAGTGCGCAGGGTGACCGGCTCGCCGTGGATGACCTCCTCCACCGCCGACTGCTCGTAGATGCGCCCGCCGAGCGACTCCAGCGCCGCGGCCTGACCCAGCACCAGGTTCAGGGGATGCAGGTGGCCGCCGCCGTGGTCCACCAGGGCGCCCAGGTAGCGGTCGGAGTTGACCTCGCGCTTCACCGCTTCCCCCTCCAGCAGTTCCAGCTCCCGGTAGCCGTAGCGTTCCCAGAGCGCCAGGTGCTCGCGCAGCCCGGCCAGCTGCTTGCGGTTGCAGGCGGCGAAGAGGTTGCCGTCGCGCAGGTCGCAGTCGATGGCGTAGGTCGCCACCCGCTCGCGGATGATGCGATTGCCCTCGAAGGCCATGTCGCCCAGGGCGCGGGCGGTCTGGGCGCCATACTTCGCCTCGATCACGTCCATGTCGCGGCTGTAGCTGTTGACGATCTGGCCACCGTTGCGCCCGCTGGCGCCGAAGCCCACCCGGGCCCCCTCCAGCACCACCACCGAGAGGCCGCGCTCGGCCAGGTGCAGCGCCGCGGAGAGGCCGGTGAAGCCGGCCCCCACCACGCAGACGTCGCAGTCGAGCTCCCCGACGAGCGCCGGACGCTCGGGGGCGGGGTGGGCAGTGGCGGCGTACCAGGAGGCGACGTGCTCGCCGGCGGGCTGTTCAGGCATGGCGGGGCTCCGGACGGTTGACGGTAGAGGTGAAGGGGGGCATCAGGGCGTCTCCTGCTGGCGCAGGGCGGCCAGGCGGCGCGCCTCGCTGCGGCGCATCAGGTACCAGGCGATGAAGGTGGCCAGCGACACCGCCAGGATGATCAGGGTGGCCAGGGCATTGATCTTGGGCGAGACCCCCATGCGCACCGAGGAGAAGACCACCATGGGCAGGGTGGTGGCCCCGGGGCCGGAGACGAAGCTGGCGATCACCAGGTCATCCAGCGACAGGGTGAAGGCCAGCAGCCAGCCCGCGGCCAGGGCCGGGGCGATCACCGGCAGGGTGATCTGGAAGAAGGTCTTCACCGGCGGCGCGCCGAGGTCCATGGCCGCCTCCTCGATGGAGCGGTCCACCTCCCTGAGCCGCGACGAGACCACCACCGCCACGTAGGCGCTGCAGAAGGTGGTGTGGGCGATCCAGATGGTGGCCATGCCGCGATCCGCCGGCCAGCCGACGATCTGGGCCATCTGCACGAAGAGCAGCAGCAGCGAGAGGCCGGTGATCACCTCCGGCATCACCAGGGGGGCGGTGATCATGCTGGAGAGCGCGGTCTTGCCGCGAAAGCGCCCGAAGCGGGTCATCACGAAGGCGGCCAGGGTGCCCAGGCAGACCGCCATGGTGGCCGAGAAGAAGGCGATGCGCAGGCTGGTCCAGACGGCGGCGAGTATCTGCCGGTCGCGCAGCAGCTCCAGGTACCAGCGCCCGGAGAAGCCCGCCCACACAGTCACCAGCCGCGACGAATTGAAGGAGTAGACCACCAGCACCACCATGGGCAGGTAGAGGAACAGCAGCCCCAGGATCAGCATCAGGGTGGTGAAGGATGGCGGCGTGAAGGGTCGGCGCATGGTCACTCCTCCAGCTCGCGGGACTGGTAGCGATGAAACAGCCCGATGGGGATCAAGAGCAGCAGCAGCATCACCATGGCCAGCGCCGAGGCCACCGGCCAGTCGCGGTTGAGGAAGAACTCCTCCCAGAGCACCTTGCCGATCATCACCGTGTTGGGACCGCCGAGAAGCTCAGGGATCACGTACTCCCCCACCGCGGGAATGAAGACCAGCATGGAGCCGGCGATGATCCCCCCCTTGGAGAGCGGCAGGGTCACCTTCAGGAAGGTGTTGAACTTCCGGGAGCCAAGGTCTGCGGCGGCCTCCAGGAGAGAGTCGTCGAGCCGGGTCAAATTGGCGTAGAGCGGCAGAATCATGAACGGCAGGTAGGCATAGACGATGCCCAGCATCACCGCGAAGTTGGTGTTCATCATGCGCAGCGGCGAGTCGATGAGGCCGATCCACAGCAGCAGGTTGTTGAGCAGGCCGTTGGTGCTGAGAATGCCCATCCAGGCGTAGACCCGGATCAGGAAGGAGGTCCAGGAGGGCAGCATCACCAGCAGCAGCAGCACCAGCTGCCAGCGCGCCGGGGCCCGCGCCATGGCATAGGCCATGGGGTAGCCGATCAGCAGGCAGAAGAGCGTCGAGAAGAAGGCGATCTTCACCGAGCCCCAGTAGGCCGCCACGTAGAGCGAATCGCTGGCCAGGAACAGGTAGTTGCCCAGGTTCAGGGCGACGTTGAGGGTCTCGGCGGTGAAGTCGAGGAGCGGCTGGTAGGGGGGTACCGCAATCGCCGCCTCGGAGAGGCTGATCTTGAGCACGATGGCGAAGGGCGCCAGGAAGAAGAGGCTCAGCCAGATCAGCGGCACGGCGATGACCCAGCCGCGCCCCGGGCGCAGGCGGCGCGAGAGGCGCTCGAGGGGAGTCGGTTTCATGGGGCTCCTCGCTTTTTCGGGCTCACTCATGCAACACTACGGCGCTCATCGCGTCCCAGCCGACGTAGACCGGCTCGTCCCAGTCAGGGCGGTCGCCGCGCCGCTCCACGTTGGCCAGGCTCGCCTTGACCAGGGCGCCCGACTCGGTACGCACGTAGTAGACCGAGAGCCCGCCCAGATAGGCGATATCCTCTACCTTGCCGGCGGCCCAGTTCCTCTCCCCCTCCGGCCGCTCCCGGGAGAGCAGGGTCTTCTCCGGGCGCACCGCCACCCACACCCGGCGCTCGTCCGCCTGGGTGGTGATGCCGTGCCCGATATAGATATCGCGCCCGAGGGCGGGGCTTGCAATGATGCAGTGGTCGGCCTCGTCCACGCGAATCTCCCCCTCGAAGAGGTTCACGCTGCCCACGAACTCCGCCACCATGCGGCTCGCCGGGCTCTCGTAGATATCCACCGGGGTCCCCACCTGGGCAATCCAGCCATCCGACATGATCGCCACCCGGTCGGCCATGGTCATCGCCTCCTCCTGGTCGTGGGTAACCATGATGCAGGTCACCCCCACCCGCTCGAGGATCGCCACCACCTCGAGCTGCATCTCGGTGCGCAGCTTCTTGTCCAGCGCCCCCATGGGCTCGTCGAGCAGCAGCAGCTTGGGCCGCTTGGCCAGCGAGCGGGCCAGGGCCACCCGCTGGCGCTGGCCCCCGGAGAGCTGATGGGGGCGGCGCCTGGCGAAGCCCTCCATATGGACGAGCTTGAGCATCTCGGCCACTCGCTGCTCGATCTCGGCCCGGGGCAGGCGATCCTGCTTGAGCCCGAAGGCGATGTTCTGGGCCACCGTCATATGCGGGAAGAGCGCATAGGACTGGAACATCATGTTGATGGGCCGCTCATGGGGCGGCATGGCGGTGATCTCCTGACCGTCGAGCAGGATCTGGCCTTCGCTGGGCTTCTCGAACCCTGCCAGCATGCGCAGCAGGGTCGACTTGCCGGAGCCCGAGCCGCCCAGCAGGGCGAAGATCTCGCCCTGGCGGATGGTCAGGTTGACGTCATCCACCGCCAGGGCGCCGTCGAAGCGCTTGCTGATGCGGCGGATCTCGACCAGCGCCTCGCCGGTGCGTCGGCCGGGCGGACGCGCCGCGGTCTGGTTCTGGGGCATCGGCATCTCCTCTCTCGAACTGCCCGCGGCGTCCCTCGCCGCGGGCATCACGGGCTCAGCGCCCCGACTTGACGCGGTTCCAGACCCGGGTCCGCACGCGCTGCACGGCCAGCGGCTTCTCCTCGGCCACGTAGAGGTTCTCCATCACCTCCTGGTCGGGATAGATCGCCGGATCGTCGCGGATGGCCGGGTCGAGGAAGGCGTTGGCCGCCAGGTTGGGGTTGGCGTAGACCACGTACTCGGTGATCGCCGCGGCGATCTCGGGCTCCAGGATGAAGTTGATGAAGGCGTGGGCGTTGTCGGGGTTCGGCGCATCGGCGGGAATCGCCATCATGTCGAACCAGAGCGCGGCGCCCTCCTTGGGAATGCTGTAGGCGATGGTGAAGTCGCGACCCGCCTCCTCGGCCCGGTCGGCGGCCTGGAAGATGTCGCCGGAGTAGCCCGCCGCCACGCAGATGTCGCCGTTGGCGAGATCGGTGATATAGCGCGAGGAGTGGAAGTAGGTGACGTTGTTGCGCACCGCGGCGATGAGGTCCCCCGCCGCCTCCAGGTCGGCGGTCTCCTCGGAGAGCGGCGAGAGCCCCAGGTAGGCCATGGCCGGGGAGAGCATCTCGTCACCGGAGTCGAGCATGGAGATGCCGCAGCCCCCCTCGCGCAGGGCGGTGGTGATCTCGGGGTCGAAGATCAGCGCCCAGGAGTCGGTCGGGGCATCCTCGCCGAGGATCTCGGTCACCCGTTTGACGTTGTAGCCGATGCCGTTGGTGCCCCACATGTAGGGGATCGAGTAGCGGCTGCCCGGGTCGACGAACTCCAGGTCGTCCATGAGATCGGGGTTGAGGTTGGCCATGTTGGGCAGCTTGTCGTGGTCCAGCTCCTGGTAGACCCCGGCGCTGATGTGGCGGGTCAGGTAGTGGTTGGAGGGTACTACCACGTCATAGCCAGAGCGGCCCGCCAGCAGAGCGGCATCGAGCACCTCGTTGCTGTCGTAGACGTCGTAGATCACCTCGATGCCGGTGGCCGCGGTGAACTTCTCCAGGGTGTCCGGGGCGATATAGTCCGACCAGTTGTAGATCCGCACCTCACCCGCGGCCTGGGCGGCGGCAGCGCCCAGCGCCAGGCTGGCGGCGGCTACGGCCAGTGAGAGTCGCTTGGTTTGCATCATCGATCACCTCTTCGGTCGCTTGTTGTTATCGGTCGCCCGGAGCCGGGGCCGATGAAGCCAGCGTAGCGGTCCGCGTCGGGAGCGGCCTCAACGCTGACGGGACACGTCAGACGCTGAGCAGCAGGAACTCCCGCTCCCAGGAGCTGATCACGCGCTTGAAGTTCTCGTTCTCCACCCGCTTGACCGCCACGAAACCGGTCACGAACTTGCTGCCCATGTAGGTCTCGAGCTCGGCGCAGTGCTCCATGCGCTCCAGGGCCTGTTCCAGGGTGAAGGGCAGCCGCAGGTTGCGCCGCTCGAAGGCGCGCCCCTGCACCGGCGCCGAGGGATTGACCTTCTGGATCATCCCCAGGTAGCCGCACAGCAGGCTCGCCGCGATGGCCAGGTAGGCGTTGGCATCGGCCCCCGGCAGGCGGTTCTCGACGCGGCGGTTCTGGGGGGTGGAGTCCGGCACCCGCAGCCCGCAGGTGCGGTTCTCCTCCCCCCACTCCACGTTCACCGGTGCCGAGGTATCGGGCAGGAAGCGGCGGAAGGAGTTGACGTTGGGGGCCATCAGCGGCAGCGCCTCGGGGATGAACTTCTGCAGCCCGCCGATATGGTGCAGGAAGAGCTGGCTCATGGTGCCGTCGGGGTTGGAGAAGACGCTCCTGCCGCTCTTCGCGTCCACCACGCTCTGATGGATATGCATGGCGCTGCCGGGCTCGTTGGTGACCGGCTTGGCCATGAAGGTGGCCGCCACGTCGTGCTTGAGCGCCGCCTCGCGCATGGTGCGCTTGAACAGGAAGACCTGGTCTGCCAGGGCCAGGGCATCGCCGTGACGGAAGTTGATCTCCATCTGGGCGGTGCCCTCCTCGTGGATCAGGGTGTCGATATCGATGCCCTGGGTCTCGCACCAGTCGTACATGTCCTCGAAGAGCGGGTCGAACTCGTTAGCGGCGTCGATGGAGAAGGACTGGCGGCCGGTCTCCTGGCGGCCGCTGCGGCCGATGGGCGGCTGCAGCGGCAGGTCCGGATCTTCGCAGCGCTTGGTGAGGTAGAACTCCATCTCGGGAGCGACGATGGGGCGCCAGCCCCGCTCGGCGTAGAGCGCCAGCACCTTCTTGAGCTGGTTGCGCGCCGAGAGCTCGATGGGGTTGCCCATCTTGTCGTAGCAGTCATGGATCACCTGGGCGGTGGGCTCCAGGGCCCAGGGGACCGGATAGGCGGCACTCGGGTCAGGCTTGCAGACCATGTCGATATCGGCCGGGTCGAGCAGCGAATAGTAGATGTCGTCCTCGACGTAGTCGCCGGTCACCGACTGCAGCAGCACGCTCTCCGGCAGGCGCATGCCCTTCTCGGCCACGAACTTCGACACCGGGGTGATCTTGCCGCGGGCGATGCCGGTGATATCCGTCACCAGGCACTCCACCTCGGTGATGCGTCGCTCCTTCAGCCAGCTTTCCAGGTCTTTCATGGGAACCTCGTCTGGCGCCCGAGGGCGGGCGCTCGTCATAGTCGGTCGCGCAGCTTGTAGAAGCTGGTGGCCAGCACCAGCAGCGGCGTGCGCAGCCGCTCGCCGCCGGGAAAGCGCCGGTGGGGCATGGCGGCAAAGGCATCGAAGCGCTCGCTCTGGCCGGCGATGGCCTCCGCCATCAGCCGGCCGGCCAGCCCCGCCAGGGCCATGCCGTGCCCCGAGTAGCCCTGGGCATAGTAGAGCGTCTGGCCAACACGGCCGAAGTCCGGCGCCCGGTTGAGGGTGATGGCCACCTCGCCGCCCCAGCGATAGTCGATGGCGACGCCACGCAGCGCCGGGAAGAGCCGGGCGATCTTGGCGTCCATGCGCGCCTGAAGCCCCCTGGGCTCACGCCCGGTATAGCTCACCTCGCCGCCGTAGATCAGCCGCCGGTCGGCGGAGAGACGATAGTAGTCGAGGACGAAGTTGGCGTCCGAGAGGGCATCGTTCTTCGGCAGCACCCGGGCGGCGCGGGCGGCGCCGAGGGGCTCGGTGGCGATGAGGTAGTTGGCGGCGCGCATCACCCGGCCGGTGAGCTCCGGCACCAGGCGGTGCTGGAAGGCGTTGGTACCCAGCACCACGAAGTCGGCGGTGACGCTGCCGCCGGGCGTGACCACCCGGTGGGGAGTGCCGCGCTCGATCGCGAGCGCCGGACTGCCCTCGTGGAGCACCGCGCCGGCGTCGCGAGCGGCGCGGGCCAGCCCCAGGGTGTAGTTGAGCGGATGCAGGTGCCCCGCCTCGCTCTCGTGGAGCGCCCCGGGATAGGCATCGCTGACCACGCGCTCGCGCAGGGCCTCGCCCTCGAGCCAGGTCAGCGCCTCGTAGCCGTAGTCTCGGGCCAGGCGGTCGCGGAAGGCCTTGAGCTCGCGCACGTGGCGCGGCTTCACCGCGGCGTGCAGGTAGCCCCAGGCGAGATCGCAGGGGATGGCATGGCGCTCGATGAGCTCGGCGGTAAGCGCCACCGCCTCGCGGCTCATGGCCCAGATGTCACGGGCGGCGCCGAGGCCCAGCGCACGCTCCACGGTGGCGATGTCGGTGCCGAGCCCCGGCAGGATCTGGCCGCCGCTGCGCCCGGAGGCACCGAAGCCGATCTCGCTGGCCTCCAGCAGCACCACCGAATAGCCCCGCTCGGCCAGGTGCAGCGCCGCCGAACAGCCGGTCACCCCGCCACCGATCACGCAGACGTCGGCACGCACCTCCCCCGCCAGGGGCGGGCAGGGGCCGAGCGCCACGGCGATGGAGTCGCGGTACCAGGAGGCGGGGCGGCGCTCGAGGCTACCGGAAGAGGGGGGAGATACGCTCATGCGCAGGGCGCTCGCTGTTGTTCTTGAGATTGTTGATGCGATTCAGTTTGACATCAGCCGCGGCGAAACTGTCAAGTATTCGATACCAACGCCGCGGGGCGCCCGCTCCTGCGCCAACCGCCGCCGGTGGCCCGCTAAACGGGCTGACATCCTGGCTTTCCGGCGCCCTCGAGGCGCTACCCCGGCCCCGGGCGGCCGCCCGGAGCGTCAAGAAATTACCATCACCCGCCGCAGGTCGCACAGGCCGGATCCCGGGGCACCCGGAAGTGGCGCCACTGGCCGGTGAGGCCGTCGAAGGTGGAGAGCCCCCGATGGGGGGTGCCCGCGCCGCTGAGCAGCTTGATCGCCTCCAGGGCCTGAAAGCTGCCGATCAGCCCCACCAGGGGAGCCACCACGCCGCTCTCGGCGCAGGAGAGCGCCTCGTCGCCGCTGCCATCCGGCGGATAGAGGCAGGCGTAGCAGGGGCACTCGGGGTCCCGGGGATCGAACACCGCCAGCTGCCCGGAGAAGCGGATCGCCGCCCCGGAGACCAGCGGCACGCCCGCCGCCCGGCAGGCGGCGTTGATGGCGTAGCGGCTGGAGAAGCGATCGGTGCAGTCGAGCACCACGTCGGCGTCGGCCACCGCCGCGGCCATGCGCTCCCCCTCCAGGTGGGCGGTCAATGTCTCGATGCGGCAGCCGGGGTTCAACGCCTGGGCCGACTCCCGGGCGGACTCTGCCTTGTTGCGGCCCAGGTCCGCTTCGCCGTGGGCGATCTGGCGCTGCAGGTTGGAGAGCTCCACCGCATCGGCATCGGCCAGGGTCAGCCGGCCGACCCCGGCGGCGGCCAGGTAGAGGGCCACCGGGGAGCCGAGCCCACCGGCGCCCACCACCAGGGCGCGGCCGGCGAGCAGCCGCTCCTGCCCCTCGATGTCGATCTGGGCCAGCATGATCTGGCGGCTGTAGCGCAGCAGGTCGGCGTCGTTCATGGTCGCGGTCACTTGCCTTCGAACTCCTCGATATCGGGCACGTGGAGGGAGAACTCCTCCTTCACCTCCTCCATCACCACATAGCTCTTGGACTCCTTGACCCCGGGCAGGGTCAGCACCACGTCGCCGAGCAGCTGTCGGTAGGCGGACATCTCGGGGATGCGGCACTTGAGGATGTAGTCGAACTGGCCGGAGACCAGGTGGCACTCCTGGATCTGGGGCAGCTTGGCCACGGCGCGACGGAATTCGTCGAACACCGCCGGCGACTGGGTCTCCAGGCTGATCTCGACGAAGACCAGCAGGTTGGCCTTGAGCGCCCGGGGGTCGAGCACCGCCTTGTAGCCGCGGATTACGCCCGCGCGCTCCAGGCGCTTGACCCGTTCGAGACAGGGCGTGGTGGAGAGCCCCACCTGGGCGGCGAGGTCGACGTAGGAGATGCGGGCGTTCTCCTGCAGGCAGCGCAGGATCTTGAGGTCGATGCGGTCGAGGGCGCGGGACTTGGCTTTCATGGGCGTGGCGGCTGCTCGGTCTCGGGAGTGGCAGAACGTGCCGGCGCGACAGTCGATCGGACTGAAAACCACCGCCAGGAGAGCGGCATCGTGGTCTTCAGGCATGAAATCACGGCGGCTTTAGGTGTTATTTTCTGATCAAGATGTACCACACCCCCGCCGATGACCGCCAGTTGAACCCTCAACGCCCCGGCCAGCGCCCCAGGCTGACCCGCTCGAGGCCGGCCAGGTCGCGGCGGGTCGCCACCTCGGCATAGCCGGCACTGATCAGGGCCTGGCGCACCGCCCCGCCCTGCTCGGCGCCGTGCTCGAGCAGCAGCCAGCCCGCCGCGGCCAGGTGTTCCCGGGCCGTGCGCACCAGGTGATGGAGGTCGGCCAGGCCGCCGTCGCCGGCCACTAGGGCGCTCACCGGCTCGAAGCGCAGGTCGCCCCGGGCCAGGTGGGGGTCGTCATCGGCGAGATAGGGCGGGTTGGAGACGATCAGGTCGAAGCGTTCGGCGGCCTCGCCCTCCGCGGGGGCCAGCGCGGAGAGCCAGTCGCTCTGGCGGAACTCGGCGTTGACGATGGCGAGCCGCGCGGCGTTGCGGCGAGCCAGCGCCACCGCCTCGGGGCGGATATCCACCCCCAGCACCCGCCACGCCGGCCGCTCGCTGGCGAAGGCGAGCGCGATGGCGCCGGTGCCGGTGCCGAGATCCAGCAGACACCCGCTGGCCGCGCTCGCCCGCTCCAGGGCGGCCTCCACCAGGGTCTCGGTATCGGGGCGCGGGATCAGGGTGCTCGGCTCGGTGGCCAGGCGCAGGCCCCAGAACTCCCGCTCGCCGGTGAGGTAGGCCACCGGCTCGCCGGCCTCGCGGCGCGCCAGCAGGGCGGCGAAGCGTTCCGCCATGGCGGGGTCCGCCTCGCGATCCCCCCAGGTGTAGAGCCAGGTGCGGTCGACCTCGAGCAGGTGGCAGAGCAGCACCTCGGCGTCGAGGCGCGGCGTGGGCGAGCCGGCCTCGGCCAGGCGCGCCGCCGCTGCCACCAGCAGGGCATCGAGACGCTGGCTTGCACCCAGCACCTCAGGCCTCCTGCTGCAGGGCGGCGAGCTGCTCCGCCTGGTACTCGTGGATCAGCGGCTCGATCACCTCGTCGAGCTGCTCGCCGCCGATCACCTCGGACAGCTTGTAGAGGGTCAGGTTGATGCGGTGGTCGGTGACCCGCCCCTGGGGGAAGTTGTAGGTGCGGATGCGCTCGCTGCGGTCGCCGGAGCCCACCAGGCTCTTGCGCTCGTCGGCCTGGGCCTGGCGCCGCGATGACTCGGCGCTCTGCTTGAGCCGGGCGGCGAGCAGCGACATCGCCTTGGCGCGGTTCTTGTGCTGGCTGCGCTCCTCCTGGCACTCCACCACCACGCCGCTGGGCAGGTGGGTGATGCGGATGGCGGAGTCGGTGGTGTTGACGTGCTGGCCGCCGGCGCCGCTGGAGCGGAAGGTATCCACCCGCAGGTCGGCGGGGTTGATCTCGATGTCGCCCACCTCGTCCGCCTCGGGCATCACCGCCACGGTGCAGGCGGAAGTATGGATGCGCCCCTGGGACTCGGTGGCCGGCACCCGCTGCACACGATGGGCGCCGGACTCGAACTTGAGCCGAGCGTAGACCCCCTCGCCCTTGATGCGCGAGATGATCTCCTTGTAGCCGCCCTGCTCGCCATGGCTGGCGCTGACCACTTCCACCCGCCAGCCGTGCTGCTCGGCGTAGCGGGAATACATGCGGAACAGATCGCCGGCGAACAGCGCCGCCTCGTCGCCGCCGGTGCCGGCGCGCACCTCGAGGAAGACGCTGCGGCCGTCGTCGGGGTCCTTGGGCACCAGCAGCTGCTTGAGCTCCCCTTCCAGGGTCTCCAGGCGCTCGCGCCCCTCGGCCAGCTCCAGCTCGGCCAGCTCGCGCATCTCGGGGTCGCTGTCACAGGCGAGCTGCTCGGCGGCCTCGATATCGTCCTCGACCCCGCGATAGACCCGCCAGGCCTCCACCAGCGGCTCCAGCTCGGCATACTCGCGGGAGTAGTCTCGGAAGCGGCGCTGGTCGCCGATCACGTCGGGCTCCGCCAACAGGGCGGCGAGCTCCTCGAAGCGCTCGCCGAAGGCGTCGAGGCGCTGGCGCAGGGATGCTTTCATGGGTCGTCCTATCGGGTCTTGTCGGGGGAGTCGGCGAGGAGCAGCGCGCCGGCGGCTTCGAGCAGATCGTGGCGCTCGGCGGAGGCGGCCTCGCGCAGCGCCACGGTGGGGCGGTGCAGCAGCCGGTTGGTGAGCTGGTGAGCCAGGCGGCGCACCACCGCCTCGGGGTCCTCGCCGCGGCCGAGGCGCATCAGCGCCTGCTCCAGGGAGAGGTCGCGCTGGGCCTCGCCCAGGGAACGGAAGTCGTGGATCAGCTCGCCGCCGCCGCGGATGCGCCGCTCGTGCAGCCAGGCGCCCACGCCGTGCTCGATCAGCGACTCGGCCTGGTCGGCGGCCACCTGGCGGTGGCGGCGATTCTCCTCGATCACCTCCTGAAGGTCATCGACGGAGTAGAGAAAGATATCGGAGAGCTTGCCCACCTCGGGCTCGATATCCCGGGGCACGGCGATGTCCACCATGAAGATGGGGCGGTGGCGCCGCTTCTTCAGCGCGCGTTCCACCATGCCCTTGCCGATGATCGGCAGCGGCGCGGCGGTGGAGGAGATGACGATATCGGCCTCCGCCAGCGCCTCGGGAATGGCGTCCAGGGCAATGGCGCGTCCGCCCAGGCTGCCGGCCAGCAGCTCGGCGCGCTCCCGGGTCCGGTTGGCCACGGTGAGCTGGCGCACGCCGGCCTCGTGGAGGTGGCGGGCCACCAGCTCGATGGTCTCGCCAGCGCCGATCAGCAGGGCCCGGGCACGACCGAAGTCGTCGAAGATCCGGCTGGCCATGCTGACCGCCGCGTAGGCCACGGAGACGGGGTTCTTGCCGATGCCGGTCTCGGTACGCACCTGCTTGGCCACCGAGAAGGTGTGCTGAAAGAGGCACTCGAGCTCCTTGCCCAGCCCCCGCGCCAGCCGACTGGCCTGGTAGGCGTCCTTGAGCTGGCCGAGGATCTGCGGCTCTCCCAGCACCATGGAGTCGAGCCCCACCGCTACCCGCATCAGGTGGCGGGCGGCCTCGTTGTCCAGGTAGTGGTAGGCACACCGGGACAGATCCTCCACCGGGAGGCCGTGGAAGCGGCCCAGCCAGTCGAGGATCGCACGCTCCCCCTCCGTCTCGGTGACGCAGTAGAGCTCGGTGCGATTGCAGGTGGAGAGAACCGCCGCTTCCTTGACCTGCGGCAAACCACGCAGCTCACCGAGCGCCGTCTCCAGCTGGGCGGGAGTGAAGGCCACCTGTTCGCGCACCTCGACGGTGGCGGTTCGATGATTGATTCCTAGGGCAAGCAGCGTCATTCGTCGGGCGTCTTTGCTGGTGGTGGCCGGCCTTGGCGGCATCATGAATAATGCGCAGAGAGTCTATCACAGCGTCACCGCCTTGGGCCCCCCTGCCGAGGCGACCTTTGCCCTCGCCGGCCGAGCCGTTATGCTGGCGTTCCGGCCCTGCCAACGAGATGCTCATGCCTGCCGCCCGCCCCTCGTCACTTCGCCTCCTGCCCGCCCGCCTGGCCCCCCTGGCGCTGGCGGTATCGCTGGCCGGGTGCCAGTCGCTGCCGTCGGCCGGGAGCCACGAACTGCCCCTGGACGACCCGCTGGTCGGTGCCGCCCCCATCGAGCGTGGCCTCGATGCCGAGGGGCTGGCGGGGCTCCTGACCGCGGAGCTCGCCGGGCAGCGGGGCGACTACCGCCGGGCCGCCCTGGGCTACCTGGAGGCCAGCGAACGCTACGCCACCCCGGCCCTGGCCGAGCGCGCCGCCCTGGCGGCCAGCTTCAGCAGCGACCGCG
>WPCH01219185.1_pt1 | contig 20756 bp, 26 predicted proteins | sample 5399881 | NCBI WGS metagenome assembly WPCH01 (sample SAMN12869468, study PRJNA574797) | sludge metagenome | isolation source: wastewater treatment of pH5 | place: China:Beijing | collected 2019-05-20
TACAATCACATAAACCAATTATAAATTGTATATAAATAAAAAAGACTAGTGTGCGGCTACACACTAGTCCACGTAACTTAGCAGATTGGATTGTTCATTTATCCTATTTGTTTCTTACAAACAAAACAACCCACATTCTATAGGCATAGGTGGGTTGTTATTTTTTGAGCTTGTCTATTAAAACGACGACGAACGTTAACAATGCAACGAGAAACAGTCCACCCTGCAGTAGCAACGCTATTTCACTCACGTATTATCACCCCCCTCCTACTTGGAGAAGTGATAATTGAACAACCAACCGCACCTTAAGTTACCCTTTGATTTTACCATATTTTCTAATAATTTACGATGAAAACCCGCAAGCGAATAACTTGCGGATTTTTTATACCCTATTAACAGGCAGTAAACAAAATGAAGCAATAAATAAGTGAAACTTTATTTCTCACTATTTTTTTAATGCATATGCATCAGCAATCATTTCACCAACAATTTTATTTTCTTCTTTCTTCTTGTCTTTCAATAATGGGAATAACAATTCTGCCACTTCATACGCTTCTTCTAAATGCGGATATCCTGATAAAACAAACGTATCAATTCCTAACGATTCATATTCTTTTATCCTTTCTGCTACTGTATGCGGATCGCCTACAAGTGCAGTACCTGCCCCACCTCTTACAAGTCCGATACCAGCCCATAAATTAGGGCTTATCTCTAACGACTCTCTCGTACCTTTATTTAAATGTGTCATCCGTTTTTGACCAACCGAATCATATCTTGCAAATGTCTTTTGAGCAAGCTCAATTGTTTCATTATCCACATATTGAATTAAACGTTCGGCCTCTTCCCATGCTTCTTCTTCTGTCTCTCTTACAATTACGTGTAATCTAATGCCAAATCGGACTGTACGCCCCTTCTCTTCTGCAAGTTTTCTTACTTCTTCTACTTTTTCTTTTACTTGCTCTGGCGGCTCTCCCCACGTTAAATATACATTACTATGTTCAGCTGCTACTTCTTTTCCAGCAGCTGATGATCCTCCGAAATATATAGGAGGATATGGCGTTTGAACTGGTGGGAATACAACTTTACTATCTGTAACTTGAATATGTTTTCCTTCTAAAGAGATCGTTTCACCTTGCAATGTCGATTTCCAAACTTTTAAAAATTCATCCGCTGCTTCATACCTTTCATCATGATCAAGATATAATCCATCTCCTTGTAGTTCAACTGGATCTCCTCCAGCTACTACATTAATAAGCAGTCTCCCATCTGAAATTCTATCAAATGTAGATGCCATCCTCGCTGCAACTGTAGGGGACATTAGTCCTGGTCTCACTGCTACTAAAAATTTTAATTTTTCTGTTTCAGCAGCAAGAGCTGAAGCTAACACCCAAGGGTCTTCACATCCTTGACCAGTTGGAAGTAAAACACCCGTATATCCTAAATAATCAGCTGCCGCAGCAACTTGCTTATAATAACCATATTCAGCTGCTCTTCCTCGTTTTGTCGTTCCTAAATATCGACCATCTCCATAAGCCGGAATAAACCATAATAATTCCATGCCTTTACACACCCCTTATTTATTTTGAATCGTATACTAACACATTCTATATAAATTACCCCTAATAATTTATATGTTAATTCCCAGTCTCACCTTTAAAATTATCTCGCCATCTTAAAAACTTCGCTTCTAGTAAACGTACTAGAGAGTCAGAAAACTTCCCAACAAATGCAAAGATAATTATGCCGACAAATACGATATCTGTATTTGAAAATTGCCTTGCATCCATAATCATATAACCAATACCTTCTGTAGATCCCATAAGTTCTGCTACTACTAAACTCACCCATGCAACACCTAACGATAACCTTGCTCCTAGTAAAAGGTTAGGCAATGCAGATGGTAAAATGAGTTTCGTAATTAGTTTTCTTTTGCTAAACTCTAACACTCTCGCAACATCAAATAACTTTGAATCCACACCTCTAATACCTAAAAATGCGTTTACGTATAAAGGAAAAAATGCACCATCTGCAATTAATAACACTTTCGATGTTTCACCAAAACCGAACCATAATACGAAAAGTGGCGCAACAGCTAGATGAGGTACAGTTCTTAACATTTGCACAGATGGATCTAAATATTGCTCACTTCTCGTTGAAAATCCAACAATCGTTCCTAAAATGATTCCTAAGCCCCCACCAATAAAGAAACCAGCCGCAGCCCTGAATACACTAATACTTAAATGGCCGAATAACTCTCCTGTTTTAATAAGCTCTTGGAAAGCTAGAAAAATATCTAATGGTGTTGGTAAAACTGTTTTAGAAACAAGGCCGAATACGCCAGCTAACTGCCAAATTATTAATATAATAACCGGTATAGTAATCGCCCTTACTAAAACTTTTACATTTAACTTTCGCACATTCTTAACTCTGTTTTTCTCAATCGTTATACTCGCTGGTTTAATAACAGCTTTCGTATTTTCCACTTTACAAAACCTCTTTTCACTTCGCTTTCAATGCTTTTTCTACGAAAGAATTATCTACAACTTTTTCCGCCTTAATTTCTTTCTTTATAGAACCGAGCTTATATTGAAAATCCGCTGTCTTTTGTTGTTCTGCTATTATTTCCTTCGTTACCGGAACTAAAATTGGTTTGTCGTGATTAAACACTTCTTTTACGATCTCCGCATCTATCTTTTTTACAGAAGTATATACTTTTATTGCTTCATCTAAGTTAGCATCTTGCCATACACGTGCTTTCTCATAAACTTTGAGGAATTTCTCAACTAATTCTGGATGTTCTTTCGCAAATTTTGTTCTCGTAATTAAAAATTCTGGTGAAGAGACATTTAATGTTTCACCGTCTGCAATCACCTTCGCACCTTTATTTAACGTATGTAATGATATGAAAGGGTCCCAAATCGCCCATGCATCTACTGCTCCTGATTCGAATGCAGGCTGCGCTTCATCTGGTTGTAATTGAATGACATTTACCTCTTTTGCATCAATCCCTTCTTTATCAAGTGCTCGATACAATAAATTAAAGGCACTACTTCCTTTTGCTACCGCAATTTTTTTACCTTTTAACTCTTTTACACTCGCAATCTTGCTATCTTTTTGAACGAGAATTCCAGTTCCTTTTCTCGCATAACTTGTATTGGCGATTTCGGTAAATCCAATACCTGCTGCTTGCGCTGAAATGACTGGAGAATTCCCTACTTCACCAAAGTCTAATCGGTTTGATGCGATTGCTTCAAAATAAGGAGGTCCACTTTGGAACTCTGTCCATTTCACTTTAACTCCTTCTTTTTTAAACTCCTCTTCAAACCACCCCTTTTTCTTTGCTAGTAATAGCGGGCTTAACCCTTGCTGTATACCAATTTGTATTGTTACATCTTCTTTCTTACTACTTGCTGTACTTTTTTCACATCCTAATAAACATACTGATATAGCTAAAGCAAAAGAAAGAACTTTAAATTTTTTATACATATAAAATCACCCTTTTCCTATATACTTGTTTGAATCAACCCTCCATATTCAAACTGCTGTAATACTTTCGTTCGAAGTTGTTGGAACGATTGAGAAGTTTTATTTCGTGGATAAGGCAAATTATTTTCAATCACTTTATGTATTTTCCCTGGTTTTGCACTCATAATGATGATTCGGTTTGAAAGATATATCGCTTCGTCTATATCATGTGTAACGAATATCATTGTTGTTTTCTTCTGCTCCCAAATATTTAGCAATACTTCTTGTAAATGACTTCGAGTAAAAGCATCCAGCGCTCCAAAAGGTTCATCAAGTAATAATACATTTGGATCTCTTAATAACGCTCTCGCTATCGCAACACGTTGTGACATCCCGCCTGAAATTTCTTTCGGATACGATTTTTCAAAGCCATCTAACCGAACGATTTCAACCCATTCTCTCACCTTATCTTTCACATACTTATCTTTTAACGACAAATCTGCCGCTATATTTTCTTCAACTGTTAACCATGGAAAAAGCCTATGTTCTTGAAAAATAAAACCTTGTTTCTTGCTCGTTTTTAAGATAGGCTCCCCGTCAATAACAACTTCACCTTCAAAATCATTATCTAGACCTGCAACAATTTTTAGTAATGTACTTTTTCCGCACCCACTCGGACCAATTACTGTAACAAAATCCCCTTCCTCTAATTGAAAATTAATATTCTCTAGCACTTGAACCGTACCAGTTTGTTTCAAAAAATATTTTGATACCCCATCAATTGAAACAGTCATTTCTTCCCCTCCTTAAAATGATTCATATAAATGAACAGATTCAGTATTTGTGCAATAAAAAAACCAAAGGCATTTTATCTGTTGATAAAATGCCTTTGGTTTCTCCAATCAGCAATACGTTATGGAATTAAGTACATATTATACAAATATTTCCGATAAGTCAACTAGGTTTTATTAAAACATACATATGATTTGTTTGAACATTTTACTTTTGTTTATTTAAACGACGTTTACTTACTATTTTTTCTGATCTTTAATCCACTGTAACCAATAAGAAAACTCACACGCTAAATGCATTTGATGGGATTTAATTAGACTATTAGGACAAAGGGCTGGGAACTCAACAACTAGACTTACTTCTATCCCTGTATCAGTATCTTTAAATTGATGTCGAACTCCACCAATAGTAGTACCATCTTTCATACGTGCAACACCTGTTGATTGGTATTGATAAGATTTATCTCTCGGTGTTTTCAATCCGGTTTCGTCACCAAAAACAATGAAAAATTGAACTGGAAACGGAGAATTACCAGTAGTTTCGATAACCTCTAATTCATTTTCCCCAAAGGGTCTTAGTACATAGTGATCAGGACAAGCAGATAAATTCACTTTGTTATTTTCACGTGATTGTTCAAGCATCAAACTATCAATTCCATGTATAGCTACTTCTGCTGTAATCCCGTCTAAATAAATACTAGTTTTTGAAAATTTTCGTCTATCACCAGATAAAAGAGTGCAGATACGCATACCTAATGCACTTAATCTAAGTTTTGATTTCAACTTTTCGTACATTTCATTGTATGTATATCGCAACTTTATTTCCGTTAGCTGTTTTATCATGACGTCTGTATCATTTATTTCAAGCTCTTTATGTCCTAATGTATATAATACTTTTTTTATCCGTTCTCTTTTCCATTTTATAAGTTGCTCTTGTGAGATATTATTTCCATCGATAATAATTTTCATAAACTTTCTCCTTCCTTTTGATTGTATCGTAGTGTAGTTAATACTAAATTAACCATTTCATGTTTTGTATCTAGATTCAACTTTACTTCTGAATGAGCAATACTGCTAAGACCGTATAAAATAAATCCAGAAGCTAATAATGAGTTATCAGTATAAAAAATCCCTGTTTTCAATCCCTCTTCAATTACTTGTCTAATTAACGGTTGCATACGTGCGAATAATTTCTGTTCCAGTTGAAAATGTTGTTCCGTCTGAAACGAACTCACATTTTTATAGGGTGCTAACTTTTCAATAAATGTCCAAAATATATCTAGTGAATCTTTCATCTTTTGCATGACAGACCGTTCATTTGAAACAAGTATTTCTTCAATTAACTCCATATTTTTCACAATACAGTCATTTAAAACTTCATCAACAAAATTCTCTTTAGACTTGAAGTAATAATAAAATAAGCCCGTTGCTACACCTGCATGATTCACAACATCTTTTATGCCAAATCCTTTCATACCATTTTTCATATATAGTTCAAAACCAATATCCATTAACTCTTGGCGTCTTACATCTGGTTCTTTTGATATTCTTTTCATACGTCATCTCCTACAATGTTTTCACCACGACTGAATCTGATTCAATCATAAACGACTGAACTTGATTCAGTCAATATTATTTCATAAATTTAAAATCGATTTAATAACTAAGCGACGAAATTTCTACAAAAAAAGAGTAATCTCAAGAGATATGCTACTAACCTTAGATTTATCAAAAAAGTTAGATCATATAACTTGAGACTACTCATTCCCATTCAAAATATTTATGTAATTAAATTTTATTTCCTCTGCACCCTAGCTGTCTCCAAAACTATTGGTGGCAGCTCTTTTTGAATGATTTCTTTTAATCCATAAAGAGCTTTCTTCACATAACCACCTTCGAAATTTCCTAATGGTTCTGGTAATTCATCCTCATCCAATATGAAGTATTCTCCATTTGGAAGTACCATAATATCGATGATTAAATCTTCAAAGGAAACCACTTCATCTTTTATTTGTGTGTTTTTTACGATATTAAAATAGGAACCTAAATACTTTCCTTTTATATCTCTCCATACGTATAAATTGTACGGACGATCTCTCCAGTAATATGCGATTGTATAACTCCCTTTTGGGATTGTTAACTTAGTATCATTTGCAGTCATTGTAAATGAATACTGCACCTCGTGAAATAAAACGATACTTTGTGATTGCTTTTCAAGTAATAAGCAATTGTAATCTACTATTGTTGAGTTATACCGGATTTTTCTTTCTATAATTTCAATTTTCGATGTAAGTAACTTATTCATTATTTTGTTTCCCCTTATGCTAGTTCTATCCTCAATTATATCCATTTATGTAGTGATAAAGAAGTGTATAGTTTTTTATATAATGATTTATACAAGTACATAATAAAAACTCCTTCTTATTTAGAAAGAGTTTTTCACTATCCATGTTTCATATTTTTTCACTTCTAACGGAAACTCATTTGTTTTCATGCAACTAACAGTACTATTACTCATGTTTTAACTTTTCCTTAACCGCATCATAAAATTTTCGTTCTTCATCAACATTTAAGTAAACACGACTTACTGTTTTAGAAAAGCCGTATAACAACTGCGCTTTCACTGGCTCTTTTAATGTTATTTCAAAAGTAGCAGGTTCTTTTATGAACTCCATAACAGTTGCATCCAATACCTGCTTCCCTTCTTTTTCCGTTAGCAATTCACCCTTGTAGAACGCAATATTATCAATTTGTGTAAATGGCATAACAATTTTCTTTCCTAATCCGATTTGAATGATTACTTGTTCTTCTGTTACGACAAGTGGATTTTTGCGCATCGCTTGTATTTCAGCTATAAAATAAATCATCGCGTATACATTTAAAATAAGTAAAATCCATGCTATTACTGGATTCCACTGATGTAGTAAATAATGAAAACCAATGCTTTCAATTGCTGTTGCGTGAATAATCATGATATACACACCTATAGCACCAGTCTTTTTATGATATGAGTATACAGATTTACCTGTTGGTACTTTTTCACGCCACGATAAAAACGCATAATAGATTAACTTACACTCTGTTAGAATGACATCTATTAACTTACCTCTTTTCATAGTAGCGTCAAACGCTGCATCAATTGCATAAGAAAAGGAATAATTTTCTCTTCTATATTCTTTATATTTTTTTATTATTTTAGGAAGCACTCTAACAATTTTATAGAGAAGGAATAATTCTAGACCTACAAATGCAATTTCAGCCGCAACAATAATATAAGAGATGAATGAAAAAGCTTGTAAATAATCACTTGGAATAATAAATCTTGCAAAAATATAACCAGCTATTACAACAGGAACTATATATGTTAACGAGTATCTTTTTCGAATAATGAAGAAATACGTGATGATTGGAATGACAAACATGCAATCTAATAATGATCCAAGCACAACTTCTTTCGGCGCAACTGGTACAATTGGAAGGGCATACAATAAATAGTTTGATAGCATAATTAAAGAGACGAGTCCAATCCAAATACCTTTTCGCCTTCGTGATAGTGTAACCTTCATACGTTCACTCCTTTATTTAAAAACCTCATTTAAATGGTCTTTATAAAATGAAATGGCACGTTCAAATTCTTTTACTTCCTCTACTTTCACGACAGTTTCAAGTAATAATTTCATCGCTGATTCGTGATCGTTTACGTTATATTTTGCTAATGATAAAAATACTTTCATCGGAGCGTTCTCTGGAAATTTTTTCACCCCAGCTTCTAATACTGTAATTGCCTTTTCATATTCCCCTATACAACGATATGTACTTCCTAAACCAATATAAGCACCGCAAAGCGATTCGCCATCAAGTCCATTTGCGATTGCCTGCTCATAATACGGAACTGCTTCTGTTTCTAGCCCCATTACATCATGTATCCACGCACACTGATACAGTACTTCTGCATCCTTTGTAAAGTTTGTTAATCCTATAAGCATCTCTTTAGACTGCGCATATTTCTTTTCATTTCTAAGTTTAATAGCTTGCTTTAATAAATGTTCCATAGAATCCACTCCTCACCAATTATTCTGTGTATAGCTCTTGATTGGTATACGCTTCACATTCGTGTAAAAGTAAAATTCCCACCAATTAAAGTTTCGCTTACTTATTACTATGCGGATTCATTCTCATCTAAAAACTTAATTTTAAAAAGCAGTGACACGATTACATAATACCTCTAAGCTTTTGACAATTTCTTTCGCTGTTTCATCTTTCCCATTACACAACTTCCCTTTACCATCCTGTCCAATTACATAATGCACAGCCCCGCGCGAATATAAAGAATGTGGTGAATTCGCAATCATTACATTCGCCCTTGCTTCTTTCATTCTATTTTTTGCTCTTTCAAACAGTTCTTCTTCATTTAAATCACTTTCAAGTTTAAAACCAACAAGTACTGTTTCTGGGTCCCATTCTTTTATTTGTTTTAATACCTTTGGAGCCTTTTGAAAGTGAATAATCGGTGCTATATCACTTGAAATTTTTCCGTTCATATTAAGAACATTACCATCTTGATCACAAATTTTCTCTACAATCCAATCTGATCCAGCCGCTGCCATAATGACTGCATCAACCTTTTCATGTGATATGATACTTTTCATTTTATCTTGTAAATCAACGATTCCTTCAAATGGATGTAATTCTAACCCTCTATGTACATCACTCGGTTTCTCCGCAAAATAACCGTGTAAATATATAACATGTGCCCCTTTAGCTAGAAGTTCTTCTGCGATTATCCTTCCGATTGTACCTTTGGCCATATTCGTATGCCCGCGTACTTGATCCCATTTTTCTAGACAACCACCGCTCGTAATTAATACCTTTTTCCCCTTCATTGTAACCATCCCTTACTAATTTTTCTTACGAAACCATTCTGTTCCAAAGTCAACTATATCACGCTGTTTCATTAGACGACACGTTGCATTCCCTATCTTCCCATTTTTTACAGTTCCTTTTCGCTCAAACTCCACACCAATTTCTACAAACTTCTCAGATTCGTAATCCATTTCAACAAACTCTTTCCACACTCTTTCACCGTTTTCTATAATAGGTGCTCCTACTTGTATTAACTCACATGCACCAGAACGCACCTCGGATAAATGAACAGACGTATTGGAATCATATCCAACACCAATTAATAATACGTACCCGTCTAAATCATATATTTTTCTTAATGGAGATTCTTCTCCAAAGCTCATTGATAACGAATGGTTCATTGTTATTCCTACTGCATGTTTTCCCCATGCAGCAAAACTTCCTAACGGATGATTACTACGTACTACATTCGGATATGTACGAAAACATTCAACTATTTCACCCATTCCCCTTGTTGGGGTTATACGTGAATCAAATGCTGGGACGTTATCTCGGATAATTTGCCACCAGTCTTCCGGTACAGGTGGTCTTGACCAATGTTTCGGATCGGACAAATCCGAAGATTGCGTTGGCATTATTATCGTTCCTTCTTCCGTAACAACTTTCATTAATGCTTCTACTACAGCAACGGCACCACCAGATATCCACCCGATAGAACTTAGTGATGAATGAACGATAATTGTCATTCCTTTTTCGACTCCTAATGCTTTTAAATCTTTTGTTATTGTTTCGATTGTATTTGGAAATTGTGTACTTGCTACTATTTCATTCATTTTCATATTGGTTCCCCCACTAGCCACGTAAATTTAAACTTTTATATAAATATATTATCATATTTTTCTTAATTTTTAACTTAATCATATTCATTACTACAAAAATATGTATATTATTATACTGAAGCCTCAAAACTCTATTAAAATCGTAGATAATGATGAGCGAGAGTTTTTTTGAAATGAAGAAAAATGTAAATCCTATTTTTTCAAACTATACTCCATATGCATATTTTATACTATTTTTCCATGTAACAATGAAGTCTTTCTATCCCTGGATATTTTTCTTCTAAACTTTTAACTTGAAAACCAATTCTTTTATAAAATTCTACCGCCCCATCGTCTGTCTCCGCTTCTATATAAGTCAATTGATATATCCTTACCACTTCTTTAATCATTTGCAGTGCAATTCCTTTTTGACGATAATCTGGAGCCACTGCTATATGACATATGCGTGCTTTAGTTTCTCCGATTATTTCAATACCTAGACAAGCTTTTTCTTCATATTTGTACAAAGTCCCTTTATTACTTTGATAAAATATTACTGCCTTCTTTAAGCTTATTTCATTTGGACCGACGGCATATTGTAGCACATTTAATATTGAATCTTTCTCAATTTGTTTAACACACTGTAAATTCATACTTTCATCCCTTTCTATGAAAAAAGACTAGCTCTTAATAAAAAGAGCTAATCTCATTACGCTGTTATTTTTTCTTCTTTTTTTACAACGACAGCCACATAACTATGAAGTATCATTCCAATAATAACGAGACTCATACCAATCCAAGATAATGATGATGGGATTGGTGCAGATAACCAGATCAACTCTCCTACTAGCGCAAATAAAACTTCACCAGACTGCGTCGCTTCCACTGTTGCTAATTTTTGCGGATCATCTTTCACAAGGTCTGTTGCAAAGAAAAATAATACTGTCGCGATTAACCCAGAGCTAACTGCTACAATAAAACATTGAAAAACTTGGCTACTTGACGGTAATCCGCCTGTTGATACTTCGTAACCAGATAATAAAAACCAAAATGGTAAACTTGCTAATGTCATACCGAGTACTCGCTGAAATACATCTAATTCCCCTTTACAAACTTGCATCATTTTTCTATTTCCAAGAGGATACGCAAATGCTGCAATAAGTACAGGAACTACACATAAAACGGTTTCACGAATACCTAATGAAGAAGCATGTTCTACTTGCATGAGAACGACACCGAATAAAATAATGCCCGACATTACTAATTCCTTCATCGGAAGTTTTTTATGTAGTGGATCCACCGCAAAAAATGGTGTTAACAAAATCCCTGCAACGATTGTAATTTGCCATGTTGATGCAACGAGCCAACCTGGTCCGAACGCTCCAGCAAAACTAAGCGGTGCATAAAAGAGACCAAATCCAACGATACTCCACACTAACCATTCTTTCGGATTGTTTTTCATATATTGAAAGAGTTGCTTTAAGTTCCCTCTATACATAACAATAAGTAATAGCATTGGAACCATAAAATAATACCGTAATGATGCACTCCAAATCCAGCTTCCACCTTCTAAGTCCATTGCCCTGTTCAAAACAAAAGTAAAGGCAAAGAAAAATGATGCCAGTATTCCTATAACAATTGCTTTCATTGTAAAACCCCTTGTATTTAATTTTTTATCTCTATGACCTATATTTTAGTATACGCGATGAAAAATCTACATTCAAACTTACATTTCACTTTAGGATGATGAAGGAATTGTAGTAGATTTACATGGGAATAAAGTGCATTGGTATGAAATCGAGGCCATTACATATCAAAATTTTCAAGGGTCAAAATCTACTTTAATCTCGACCCACTATACTCACCATGAAAATATACGCATCCGCTATAAAAGATGGCTACCAACTATTGCACATTCAATTTACTGGTTTTCTATTGAGAAACCAAAAGATTATCATAAAAATTTAATGATAGCTTGGGAAGAAAAGCGAACGAATAAAAACAAACGCCTCCTTTAATTATTATTTAGGGGCGTTCGTTCATTCAAAAATTAAAGAATATGTAGTTTATATTCTCTGTATAATTTCCTCAATCGACTTATATGAGCTTGATGATACCGATTATGATCTGCTATATGCCATATTCCCCATCTTATTGTCGCAGTTTCGCCTTTTTCATACAAAACTTCCCGCGTTAAATCAGTTTCTGTTAGTTTCATACATTCTTCATAAAACAATTTTTGCACTGCTTCATAATCTTGCATTAACTCTTGCAATATGTTTTTTCTTAAACTTGGTAATTCTCCTACTTCATTTAACATAGGACCATATTTATTTTCAAATGCTGGCGGAACATCTTCTCCCTTGAAACGATACACCCAATGTAAATCAACAACTGCTAAATGCTGAAGTAACTGCCCAATACTATTTTCATTATTTTCAGACCCTTTATAGGATAGTTCGTTCTCTTCAGTACCTTCGACTAACCTTTGCAATCTATTAAACGTATCAGCAACCGTCGCATACAAAATCGCTACTTGAGGGTCCATTTTTCTTTCTAAATGGAGATCTTTCATACAAAACTTCCTCTCTTAAAAGAACAACACCATATGTTCATCATCACTATACACACCATTCATTTTTATAGCCCTTTTTTCAATTCCGTATGTTTTAAATCCCATTGATTCATATAATCGTTTGGCTGGTTCGTTCGTTGACACAACCCCTAAATTCAATTGCTCTAGCTTCATCTCTTTTGCCCTTTCAATTGCTTTACGTATTAAATCACGTGCAAGACCACTTCTTCGATTTTCAGTATCTACATACATTGCAACGATATGTCCTTTATGCTTATATGCGTCTTTTTCTTCTGTTAATAAAGTAACAACCCCAACTAAACGATTTTCATTATTAAAAGCACCAAATGTAAAACTACTGTTGGATGAAAGATTACTAGCAACTCGTTCAAGAGGGTTTTCTTGACGTACTGCTTCTTCATAAGTCGTTATAAATGCTTCTGGATTTACTTGTAGTGCTTGTAAACGCAACTCCCAATATTTTTTTGCATCCGCTTTTGTAAGTAATCGAATCATTTTATTTTCCCCTTTTTAATTTACATAATATTTTTATAGGTTATTAATTTTTGATTCATACTCTTCTTTTAATATACTGTAACGATAGCGATGAATGAACTTTCCCTGTCTCAATCGATCATTTCTCATTAACCCTTCGCATACAAATCCGGCACTTTCATAACTCTTTTTAGCTTTTGTATTATCTTCATCTACACGTAACCAAATTTTCTCCAATTCAAACTGAGAAAAACCTATTTGTAACATGCTGTTTAGAGCTGCCATTCCAAATCCTTTACCCCAATAGTCTTTATTTCCAATCGCAATTCCTAGTTCAGCATTTTTATTTGTTTTATCAAAATTTTTAAGGTCTACCCATCCAATATGTATACCTGTCTCAGTAACGATTGCCCTTTGTTCATAACCATTTTTTCGGCTTATACAAGCTTCAATCCAGTTTCTCGTATCTCCACGAGTGAACGGAGGATATTGATCTGGTAAAACTAAATGCTTTGTTACATCTCTATCTAATGACCATTGATAGCGATCTTCTACATCATCTAGTGTCAATTCTCTTAATTGAACATATGGTACATTCATTTTTTTCTCCTCTCTTTATTTACCAATAGAAAATCCTTCGAACACTCTTCCACCATACTGTTCTAACGTCTTTTCTATAAAATGAATTAATTCATTTTTCCCTCCCGTTTTATAAAAATGATCAAAAGCGGCTACAAATTTGTTTGCATATTGCTCATCATATCTTTTTAGCACTCTAATAAACCATTTTGAACTCCCAAGCCACTTACCATTTACTCTTAATACATATTCATGTACTAAATCGGCTAATAAATTAGCGATAAACAATTCTTCTTCTCTTTTTGTTGCACCAATAAAGTCATCTAAAGTATCCGTAATAAAATATCGCTTCTGCTTAATCGTTTCTTCGGTCCATTTAGCTGGTCCTTTATGTAGTAAATCATTCGCTTCTTTTTTTAATTTCTCAACAATTTCCTGTTCCCCTTTTAAGGCAATCCCTTCTGAAACTAATTGTGGTAACGACGGCCTCCCTCGATCACAATCCATTTTGAAAAAGGTTTTATATGTTTCGAAATTATGAACAAACACCTCAACAGGCCATCCATTACTATAGAAAGATTCTCTATAGCAAGAAGTTAAACTTTGATCGACTATTACAATGTCAAGGTCAGATGTTTTCGTCGCTTCTCCTCGTGCAACGCTTCCGCCGAGTAAAGCTACATCACAATTCGGAAATTGTAATGTAATTATGTTTTGTGCTGCTTCAATTGGTTTCATAACCGATCCTCTTTTCTTATTTCACTTTCTTTTTTTCAGCTCTTTCTCTCGCTTTTTTTATATAGCTTTCTGCATCTGGTGTTTTACATGATGTTGCACCATGATCAACCTCTATTTTTCCAATTTCACTTGCAATTTCAATCGCTTGTCGCTCTAAGTCTTCATTACGAATTCCTATTGCGATTAAAGCACTATTCATCGCTTCTTTTTTTCGATTTTTTTCATTATGTATATTTTCTTTAATCTCTTCTAAGTACGGAGAGAAGAAATCATCATGTAACGTTTTATTTTTAATCGCTATATTTGCTAATAAAGACCAGCCAGCTCTTCCAATCCATTCATCATTAGACTTTATCCACTCTTCCATTCTTTCTATTGCAATTGGCGAAGTACATATAGATGTCATCAGAACATCCATTAAACAGTAATAATCAACATCCTGAATCCAACTATTAAGCTGTTCTGTCGTTATTTTTTTCGGGTCTAAAATATAAGTTGCTAATGTCATTGCGTCCATATTTTTCGTTTCCCACAATTCAACTGCTAAATCGTGATCTTTTTTTATCTTCTTTTTTAACAATTTTAAATTCGCAAAACTAACTCCAAATAACGGCTCTTTCGCTCCGTGGTTTTTATACGTTTTTCGATTTTGTTCTGTTCCATATTCCTCTAGTTGCCGCATTACTTCCTCAAGTAACATATACCCACCTCTTTATCTTTTATGTTGACTGTATATATGTATGTACGATATATTCTACATTACTTTTTGGTTTTCCTATATTTATTTTTAAAATACGGTATGTGAAATTTTTAAACATTGCACAGCTATACCATTAAAAAACTGTACATGTTAAACATACAGTTTTTTGATGGTATCAATTTTGCGTAGAATAAGATATAAACTACGAAAGAACTTTTAATAAGATGTGTATTTCCAACATGTTTAGAAAACGCTTCAAAATGGTTTACTATCATACTTTTATACCTCCTTCATAAATTATGTTTACTACATTTGTTCTTAGCCAAAATACTTTCTACATTTTAATAACTCTCTCAATAAAAATTTCTTATATAAAAATCCCTACAAACACTGTAGGGATTTATGTCTAAATCATTTTGTTACACTCTATTTCATATGAAAATAGTTTTCTTATTCAGATGCATTCATAAGCACAATTCTCCAACCGTCTGGATCCTCTATTGTGGTTCCTTTCTCTATCCAATACGGGTTTTCAGGTTCTACCTCATGATAGCCCATATTACTTAATCGATTCACTATCTTTTCAATTTCATCTTTAATAGGCATATAAAAAACTAGTAAATTATCTTTTGTCGGTGCCGGACATGGACTTCCATTAACATGTGTAGTAAACTCCAAATGATACTCTTCATCTGGTAAGCCAAACATAACCCCATCATATCCTTCATGATTGTGAAATTCCCCTATACGTTTTAAACCTAATCCTGTTTCATAAAAACTTATCACTTCTTCAAATTTATCTGTTGGTCTTGCAATTCTAAATTGAACCCAATTCTTCATGCAAATCTCCTCCTTTTCATTTTCCAAAGCTTTATAGTAATTAGTATAGGTTACATATATTCCCTTTAACATCCCTCATTAGTGTGAACTTCCTAAGTTGAAAGACCTATTAGTTAATAAACAATAGGACTTTAGTATAAAATTCATATAAAATTAGTTATATAAATATAGAGATGAATTACAAGCTATTACGTATGAAATAGTTCTCCTTGCAGGGCCTTTATATACCGATCAGCAGATCTTTGTACAGCTTTATTCGCATCTTCCACCACACCATGAAATGCATTATATAGTCGACTAAATTGGATATCTTTTACCTTCTCTGCCATATCTCTAACTGTATTCGCTGGTAATGGAATGAGATTGGGATAACTATACATAAAACTTACCCATTTCCGATCCGAAACTACTTGTATAATATCACCTGATAACAAAATACCTTTCCCTTCATTACCGTCTTTCCAATGTATAACAGTTCCACCCTTAAAATGGCCTCCTAAGCGATGCAATGTAAGTTCTTCCGATAATATCAGATGCTCCCCAGACCAAAATTTAATTTGCTTACTCGGACGAACCACCCACTCTTTATCATCTTCATGAATATAAATAGGTACATTGAATGTTTCCGCCCATTTAACTTGTGTAGAGTAATAATGTGGATGAGAAAGTGCTATTGCTTGAATACCACCTAAATCATATATACGTTGTATCGTTTTATCATCTAAATAACTAATGCAATCCCACATAACATTTAGAGTTTTACTTTGTATTAAAAATGCTGTTTGTCCAATCGCAAATTTAGGTTTAGTAGTAATGCTATACAAACCGCTTTCTTCTTTTATTATTTCGTTTTTGTATAAATTGCTATTTTGCATCGTTTCTAATGTTGTCCATGACTGCCCAATTGGATTAACATATTGTCTTTCCTCATTACAAATTTTACAGCGAGAAGGTGCTTCTTCATTTTCGGGATACTGTACTCCACATGTAGTGCAAATATAATTATCCATATTCCCACTCCTTTTTTCATGTAATTGTTTCTTTACCAATATTTTAATAAAAAACAAAAATATTCGAATCAATAATTGGAACGAAAACGAAGTGATACGAAAGTATGATTTGGTGATTGAAAGTTTAAATAATAAAGTTTAAATTCATCCTATTTTTCAAAACTGCAATTGATATAAAATCTTGCATACTTTTGAGTAAACTTTTTTACACTTGTAAAAAAGTTTTTTTGCATTTCCCTACCTATAATTGCTAATATAGTAGAGTAGAACTTTTATAGAGAGAAGGAAAATTATGCACAATGGAATTCGAATGACAACTTTAGTAAAAAGGGCTATGTTAGTTTGTGCGGGGGTATTATTCACATACGAAGTAGCTTTTGGATCAGTACATACTGCTCTAGCTAGTACAGAGGATGAAGCAAAATCTGTTCAACTTGTAAGTGAGATTCAAACATCTCTTGCTCCGAAAGAAGCTCCAAAACATTATAACGGGCAAGTTAGAAAAGTCGCTTATTTAACATTTGATGACGGTCCTGGAAAATACACAGCTGAGCTTTGAGATATGTTAAAGAAAGAAAATGCAAAAGCAACATTCTTCCTAATTGGTTCAAACGTAAAAGCTTTCCCTGATCTTGTAAAACGCGAAGATGCTGAAGGTCACTACGTTGGGATGCACAGTATGACTCATAACTACAAGAAACTTTACACTGAAGGTCATTACGTAGATGAAATGAAGGAAGACCAAGGCTTAATCGCTGGTGTTTTAGGTAAATCACCAGTATTAACTCGTCCATCTTACGGCTCTATGCCAGGATTAAACGAAGCTCTTCGCAACAAAGTTGTAGAAAACGGCTTAAAAGTTTGGGATTGGACAATTGATTCTTTAGACTGGAAATATAACAAAATGCAAGTTGATGCTGCATCTGCTAAAATTGTAGAAAACGTGTTACATGGTGCTACAAATCCAACAGAAGTTATCCTTATGCATGATATTCATCCACAATCAGTAAAAGCAGTTCCTGGAATTATTAAAGGACTGAAAGAAAAAGGATATGAATTAGAAGCATATAATGAGAACGAACACTTCCCATTAAACTTCTGGCATGATAATCGTATGTAATGAAAAGACTTGATTTCCTTTAGCTGGGAATCAAGTCTTTTTATCATTTTGGGAATTACTCCTCGTATATTCGACTCAAACTCCCCCTTCTCTAATATCAATAAAAATTCAAAATCACATGTTATACTATAATTTAGTTTAAATAAGTAGGTGCCATATGATCGTATATACAGTACAAACTGAAGAAGCATGGAAACAATTTAAGAAACTTGGTTATTTAGAAGGTAATAAAGAATTCATCGATCCAGACGATGTATATTCATATGACTGGATGGTGCGCGTCGCTAAAACAAGATTGCCTCATTACGAAGGTAACTATCCTATTTGGGTCTGGGAAGCAAATAATTACCCAAATCGAAATCATAAAGCTTGGGGTAGAACAAATTCAAAAATGGTAATTTTAACACTAGATGTACCGAAAGAATGGGTACTATGGAGCTATTTTGACTATTGGTGCTGTGCTATGACTGATGGATCAACATATTTACATACAAAAAATAAGTGTACTTTAGATGAATGGTATACATATATGGATAAAGAATACGGGATAACATTTGATTTCGACTATTTATTATCTCATCCTTATTGGTGTCTAGGTAAAGAGGATTCGTTAGAAAAACAAGGTGTTATCGGCAAAATACCCCTTTCCTTCGTGAAAAAAGTAAGACGTTTTCGTGCTAAGACAGATAAGTCTATTAGTAAAATCCGAAGTGATAACTGGGATAATAGAAAAGAAAACCGCATTAAAAAGATGAATCGAAAATTAAGAAAGCGAAACGATAAACAAAAAAGAATACAAAAGCGACTTATACGACATTAAAACATATATCAAAATACAGTAAGAAATTATGGATTGAATATACAAATTCAATCCTATTTTTTATATTATCAACACTTTAGCACATATTACTCTTAAGGAGTGATGTGTATATGGATTTTCTTTCAGCCGAATATTTGTCCGCCCTACTTGCCATCATTGTAATTGATTTAGTGTTAGCCGGTGATAATGCCATTGTAATTGGATTAGCAGCAAGAAGATTACCGAAAGATCAGCAAAAGAAAGTTATTATATGGGGAACTATCGGGGCAATCGCGATTAGAGCCCTCGCTACCTTAGTTGTTGTTTGGTTGTTAAAAATACCAGGGCTACTTCTAATTGGTGGTGTACTCCTTATATGGATTGCTTATAAATTAATTGCTGAAGGCAAAGATCATGATATTAAGGCCGAAGAAGGATTTTGGTCTGCTATTAAAACCATTATTATTGCTGATGCGTTAATGGGCATCGATAATGTACTCGCTGTTGCAGGAGCTGCCCATGGTAACTTTTCTTTAGTAATCATCGGATTATTAGTGTCTATTCCAGTAGTCGTATGGGGCAGTACATTGATTTTAAAATGGGTAGATCGTTTTCCTGTCATCATTACGATTGGAGCAGCCGTTTTAGCTTATACTGCCGCGAAAATGATTGTAGATGAGAAATGGTTCGCTGGATTTTTCGAAAGTAACCCTTTGGTTAAATGGGCATTTATCATTATTATCATCATCGGCGTAGTTTTCTTCGGAAAGACTAAACAAAAAGCAACAGCTGGTTCTGTCTCATAATGATGGTATATTTACAAATAAAAGGCGCTATTCATATGAATGGCGCCTTTTATTATTTATTTAGCTTCCCCTTCCGGAGTCGTTTTTACCTTCGTTTTGTTTTTATCGCGGTTGTTATAGTTATACTTCGAACGATCTACTGGAGTGAATCCTTCCGGTGTGTAGAATCGTAATAAGTCACCATTCACGACTTGGTCAGAGTATTTTAGTGAGTTTTGAACCATTTGTTCATTTTTCTTTATTTCATCTGTAAATTCTACAGGTTTTCCAGTAGTTGTATCATAGTATTTGCCGTTTAGTGCAGTAACTGTTGGGCTTACGTAGTTACCGTTACGGAACGCAACGACTTGTTTATGATCTGGTGATAATAAATCAGAACCGAATTGAACATAATTCTTTGTATCTGTACCTAGTAAGTGTAATAGCGTTGGAAGAACGTCAATTTCACCACCGTATTGATGTTGTACGCCACCTTTCACTCCTGGTACACGAACGATTAATGGTACACGTTGTAACTGTGCATTTTCAAATGAGTTCATTTCTTTACCCATTACTTTTGACATTGCTGCGTTATGATTATCTGAAATACCGTAATGGTCTCCGTACATAACAATAATTGAGTTATCATATAAACCAGATTGTTTCAAGTAATCGATGAAGCCTTTTACAGATTCATCTAAATAGCGTGCTGTTTGGAAGTACGTATCTACTGATGAATCACCTGTTGTTGCTGGTTCAATCGTTGCTTCTGCCTTATCGATTGGATAAGGGAAATGGTTCGATAACGTAATAAACTTCGTATAGAACGGTTGTTTCAACGTTTGTAATAACGGAATAGATTCATTAAAGAACGGTTTATCTTTTAACCCGTAGTTTACTACGTCTTTTTCATTCATATCGTAGTATGACGCATCAAAGAATTTATTAAAACCAAATGATTTATAAATATCGTCACGGTTCCAAAATGTTTTATAGTTACCATGGAATACAGCTGATGTGTATCCTTGTTGTCCTAAAATTGCTGGTGCTGATTGATATGTGTTATGAGATTTCGTTGTAAATACAGATCCTTGTGGTAAACCAAACATAGAATTCTCTAACATAAACTCCGCATCAGACGTTTTCCCTTGTCCTGTTTGATGGAAGAAGTTATCAAA
>WPCH01219828.1_pt1 | contig 20722 bp, 18 predicted proteins | sample 5399881 | NCBI WGS metagenome assembly WPCH01 (sample SAMN12869468, study PRJNA574797) | sludge metagenome | isolation source: wastewater treatment of pH5 | place: China:Beijing | collected 2019-05-20
GCACCGGCCGGTCGCGCCGGCACCGCCCGCCTCCATGAGCTGCAGGGGCAGCGCCTGCTCAGCGCCCTGCGCCAGGAGCGCCTGCTGCCCGCCGCCGTGGTGCGCGAGGAGACTGAGGAGCGCACGGCCGAGCTGGAGGCCCGAGAGGGGCGCAAGCTGCGCCGCCAGGAGAAGATCACCCTCAAGGAGCAGGTGGTCGAGGAGCTGCTGCCCCGGGCCTTCGTGCGCAGCCAGAAACTCGACCTCTGGTGGGACACCCGCCGCAAGCTGGTCGGCATCAATGCCAGCTCCCGCACCCGCGCCGAGGAGGTCCTCGACCTGCTCCGCGAGACCCTGGGCAGCCTCAAGGTGACGCCGCTGGCCAGCCAGACCCTGCCCATGCGCGCCATGACCCAGTGGCTCGTCGACCCCGCCTCGCGGCCCGCCGACCTGGTGCTGGGCGACCAGGTGGAGCTCAAGGCCAAGGGCGATGACGGCGTGCTGCGCGCCCGCCAGGTGGACCTGGACAGCGACGAGATCCAGCAGCTCCTCGAGAGCGGCCGCCAGGCCAGCAAGCTGGCCCTGGAGATCGAGGGCCGGCTAAGCTTCGTGCTGCACGACGACCTGGCCATGAAATCGCTGCGTTTCGGTGACGCCCTGATCGACGAGGCCAATGCCGCCGACGACGGCGACGACGCCGTGCTGCGCCTGGAAACCGATTTCGTGCTGATGGCCGACGCCCTGGGCGAGAATATCGAACGCCTGATCGCCTGGCTGGGCGGCGAGGCCGGCACCGCAACCCCTGACCAATGAGCCCCATGACTCACCTGACTACCGACGCCCTGCCCGACGACCCCTGGGCGGAGATTCGCCCCTACCGGGACGACGAGGTTGCCGAGGTGCTCGCACGCCTGGCCCACGACCCGGAGCTGCTCGACGCCCTTACCCGCTTCCGGCTGCCGCGGCTGTCGCGCTTCATGCCGAGCCTGTCACGGACCCTCGCCAGCCTCGCCATCCGCCGCGAGGTGCGCGGCGTGGCCAGCGTCCAGGACTTCCAGATGCGCATCGCCTCCTACATGGAGCGCATGATCCGCACCACCACCGATGCCTTCGAGACCGAGGGCCTCGACGCCCTGGACGGCGATACCGCCTACCTCTTCATCGGCAATCACCGCGACATCTCGCTGGACCCGGCCTTCGTCAACTACGCCCTCTACCTGGCCGGGCGCGATACGGTGCGCATCGCCATCGGCGACAACCTGCTCAAGAAGCCCTACGTCACCGACCTGATGCGGCTCAACAAGAGCTTCATCGTGCCGCGCAGCGCCCGGGGGAAGCGCGCCATGCTGGCCGCCTACCAGCAGCTCTCGGGCTATATCCGCCACTCCATCACCGTGGACAACCACTCGATCTGGATGGCCCAGCGGGAAGGGCGCGCCAAGGACGGCATCGACCGCACCGACCCGGCCATCATCAAGATGATGACCATGGCTCGCCGCGCCGAGCAGCGCGGCGTCGGCATCGGCGAGGCGATCGCCGAACTGCGCCTGGTCCCGGTCTCGATCAGCTACGAGTACGACCCCTGTGACGTGCAGAAGGCCCGGGAGCTCCACGCCCTGCACACCAGCGGCAACTACGAGAAGAGCCAGTTCGAGGATATCCAGTCCATCGTCGCCGGCATCACCGGCCACAAGGGCCGGGTGCGGCTGAAGGTCGGCACGCCGCTCTCCGCCGACTTCGACAGTCCCGACGCCGCGGCCGCCGAGATCGACCGCCAGGTGCTGGCCGGCTATCACCTCTTCCCCAGCCACTACCTGGCCCTGGAGGCCCTGGGCGATGCCCCGGAGCTGGTGGACCGCGCGGCGATCAGCGACGCCGACCGCGCCCGCTTCCAGGCGCGGCTGCAGCAGGTGCCGGCGGAGCTGCGCGACTGGTGGCTGGCCCAGTACGCCAACCCGGTACGCCACAAGGCCGGCTGCATCCCTTCCTGACAGCGAGGACGCCATGGCACACGCCCACGGCCATCACCACCTGCCTTCCGATCGCGGCGCCCAGACCCGGGAAGCCCACAAGGTCACCCTGATCGGGGCGGTGATCGACTTCGTGGTGGGCGTGGCGAAGATGGTGGCCGGCTTCATGGTCGGCTCCGCCGCCCTGGTGGCCGACGGCATCCACTCCTTCTCGGATATCCTCACCGACCTCTTCGTGCTGGCCGCCACCCACTTCGGCCGCCAGGAGCCCGACAGCAACCATCCCTATGGCCACGGCCGCATCGAGACCCTGGCCACCCTATGGCTCGGCGGGGTGCTGATCTTCGTGGCCGGCGGCATCGCCTGGGCAAGCCTCAGCCGGCTCGTCTCCGGCGAGCCGATTCCCGCCCCGGGCCTCTGGGCCATCGGCATCGCCGTGATCGCCCTGGCCGCCAAGGAGTGGATCTTCCGCTACACCATGCGGGTCGCCAGAAGGGTCAACTCCCGCCTGCTGGAGGCCAACGCCTGGCACTCCCGCTCCGATGCCCTCTCCACCGTGGTGGTACTGGTGGGGCTGATCGCGGCCCAGTTCGGCGCCGGCTGGATGGATGCCGTGGCCGCCATTGTGGTGGGGGTGATGGTGGGCCAGGTGGGCGGCCGGCTGCTCTGGGAGTCGAGCCGCGAGCTGATCGACACTGCCCTGCCCGAGCAGGAGCGCCGCGAGATGCAGGCGGTGGCCGAGGAGGTGCCTGGCGTGCGCAGCGTACACGACCTGCGCACCCGCACCCTGGGCAGCCAGGCGGTGCTCGACCTGCATATCGTCGTGCCCCCTCGGGTCACCGTCTCCGAGGCCCATGAGATCGGCAACCAGGCGAGCCGCCGACTACGGGAAGCCTTCCCGACCCTGGCCGATGTGACCTTTCATATCGACCCCGAGGATGACGCCGGCGAGACCGAGCATAGCCTGCGCCCCGGCCTGCCCCTGCGCGGCGAGGTGGAGGACATGCTGGAGCGGACCTGGCAGGAGGTGCCCGCCTGGCAGGCCCGGGTCGCCCTGGACCTGCACTATCTCGACAACCAGGTGGATGTTTCCGTCTTCATCGACCAGCTGCCCGAAGGGCAGAGCCTGAGCCAGGCCGCCGACGAGCTACGCGATGCCTGTCGTGACCTTACCTGGGTCGGCCGCCTGCGTGTCTGGCAGGGGCCCGGCAAGGGGTGATCCCCTCTGCTGCCTGGCCCAAACGTGGTATCGTCACTTCACTGCCGCAGGGCAATCTAGACAAGGAGAAGGCCATGTCCTCATCGGAAATTCAGAAGACCCGGGTCATCAATGAGCTGCGCGGCTTCATCAGGAAGCTGCTGCAGGACCCGAAGATCCTCGAGCAGTCCCTCGATATCACCCGCCGCCACCTCGCCGAGGGCAGTCGGGGTGACCTCATGGCCCGGATTGCCAACGAGATCTCCGAAACCACCAGCGTGCATATCCCGGAGGATCCGGCGGAGCACTCCGAGGCGGACAAGCTCTTCCTGGAGCTGCTGCGCGAGGTGGTCAACGAGGAGCAGGCGCTCTACTGAGCCTGCTCAGCCCCCTGTCACGACGCCCGGCCCCGGCCGGGCGTCGGCGTTTCGGGAAGGCGCGCCCGACTTCTGGTAAACTGTAAGCAATTGTTTCTACAAATGCTTTACAGATTTCCAACGATGTACTACCTGCTCAAGCTGTTTCCCGAGATCACCATCAAGTCCCGCTCGGTGCGGCGCCACATGACCCGCTGCCTGACCGCCAACGTACGCAATACCCTGCGCCCCCTGGATCAGCGCATCCGCGTACGGGAGCACTGGGACTCCCTCCAGGTCGCCACTCCCGAAGGGCTGTCCGACGCGACTCGGACGGAGGTCCAGCAGCGCCTGGCCCGTATCCCGGGAATCCACGAGGTGCAGACGGTCGAGGAGGTCGGCTTTCGGGATCTCGACGATATCGCCAACCGGCTCACGCCGCTGTGGCAGGGCGAGATCGCCGGCCGCCGTTTCCGGGTCTCCGCCAAGCGGCGTGGCCAGCACCCCTTCACCTCCGCCGATATGGAGCGCCACCTGGGGGCGCGGCTACTGGCGGCCGCGCCCGGCGCCAGCGTCGACCTGCGTCACGCCGAGGTGGACGTACCGGTCCAGGTGATCGACGACCGGCTGCGCCTGATCCGCCGGCGCTGGCCGGGGCTCGGCGGCTATCCGCTGGGCCTGCAGGGCCAGGCCATGGCGCTGATCTCCGGCGGCTACGACTCGCCGGTGGCCGCCTGGCGCATGATTCGCCGCGGCATCAAGACCCACTTCCTCTTCTTCAACCTCGGCGGCCCGGAACATGAGCGCGGGGTGCGCGAGGTCACCCATCACCTCTGGCAGCGCTACAGCCTCTCCCATCGGGTCAGCTTCATCTCGGTGCCCTTCGAGCCGGTGGTCGCCGAGATCCTGCACAAGGTGCCGGATGGCGTCATGGGCGTGGTGCTCAAGCGCATGATGGTACGCGCCGCCTCGCGCATCGCCCGCCGCGCCCGAGTGCCGGCGCTGGTCACCGGCGACGCCATCGCCCAGGTCTCCAGCCAGACCCTCAGCAACCTCGCACTGATCGATGACGCCAGCGAGCTGCCAGTGCTGCGCCCCCTGCTCACCGACGACAAGCAGGAGATCATCCGCCAGGCCCGCGAGATCGACACCGCCCGCTTCGCCGAGACGATGCCCGAGTACTGCGGCGTCATCTCACGCCGCCCCAATACCCGGGCACGCCGCGACCAGATTGCCGAGGCCGAGGCCGCCTTCGATTTCTCGGTGCTGGAGACCGCCATCGAGGACGCCACGCTCACCCGCACCGATGCACTGGCTGACGCCCCGGCGCCCTCGCCCGCCTCCCCCGCCAAACTGCTGACCCTGGATAGCCGGGAGAGCCTCGCCGCCGCCGACCAGATCAGCGTGATCGATATCCGCGCCCCCCACGAGCGTGAGGAGGCCCCGCTCTCGCTGCCCGAGGTGCCGCAGCTGGCGATACCCTTCTATGAGCTTCAGCAGCAGGCCGAATCCCTGCCCGATGATCGCCGCTACCTGCTCTACTGCGACCAGGGCGTGATGAGCCGCATGCAGGCGCTCCACCTGCATGATCGCGGCCTCACCCACTTCGGCATCTATCGAAACGCCGCCTCACGATAGTTACACTTCGCTACCCAAATTCCAGAACCCTTCTACGCTCATGGAAGAGGCCTCGCGCTTCACGAGGGCCCTGAGGGAGATGGCGTATGGGCAGTCAGGATTTGCGTTCGCCAGGCAGACGTCCTGACGAGGAGGAACCCCTCCTGGATCCGGGGTGGCCGCGCCCACCCGGAGCAGGCCTGGGCGTGACGCCGCCGAAGAAGCGGCGCCACCCAGGGCTCTGGCTGCTGCTGTTGCTGGCGCTGGTGGCAAGCGTACTGGCCACCCTGCTGGTGGCAGAGGCCCGCACCTCACGCTTCCAGTCCCAGGAGCTCTCGCGCTACGCCGCCCAGCTAGGCTGGAGCGTGATGCCCGGGCGCAGCGAACGGATCCTCTTTCCCCGCCACGGCCCCTTCGACGAGCGTCTCGGCTACACCCGAATCCCGGCCTTCCAGTCCCGCCTGGTGGAGCGTGACTTTCACATCGAGCGTCAGGCGCGCTTCTCGCCGGCCCTGATGGAGTATGCCGGCCGCGGCTTCTACCCCCCCTACGCCGAGAAGACCCGCGCCGGACTCAGCCTGGAAAGCTGTACCGGCGAGACCCTCTACGCCTTCCGCCACCCCGGGCATCACTACCCCCATTTCGATGCCGTGCCGCCCCTGGTGCTGGAAATGCTGCTGTTTATCGAAAACCGTCAGCTGCTCGACGCCAGCGCACCCAACGCCAACCCCGCGGTGGACTGGCCGCGGTTTGCACGCGCCGCCCTCTCCCAGGTCACCCGCGCCCTGGAAGTCTCGGACCACTCTGCCGGGGGAAGCACCCTGGCCACCCAGATCGAGAAATACCGCCACTCGCCCGGAGGTCGCACCGACACCCCCGTGGAGAAGCTGCGCCAGATGGTCTCCGCCAGCGTGCGCGGCTATCGTCACGGCCCCGAGACCCTCACCGCCCGCCAGGATATCGCCCTGGACTACCTCAACAGCGTGCCCCTCGCCGCCGCTCCCGGCCACGGCGAGGTGCACGGCCTGACCGACGGGCTCTGGGTGTGGTTCGGCGCAGACCCCGACGAAACCAACCGCCTGCTGGTCCCCGGCTTCAGCGGCCCCGACGCACTGCCACGCCGGGGGCTGGCGCTGCGTCAGGTGCTGGCACTGATGATCGCCCAGCGCCGCCCCTCCTGGTACCTGCGGGGCGGCCAAGAGGCGCTGGAGCGCCTGACCGACAGCCACCTGCGGCTGCTCGCCAGCGAAGGGGTGGTTCCCGTCGAGCTCAGCGAGGCGGCCCTGGCCCAGCGCCTCGTTTTCCGCGACTTCCAGGCGGCGCCGGTGGCCCACCGGGTCCCCCGGGACAAGGGCCTGCAGGTGGCCCGCACCCGCCTGGCGGGCATGCTGGGCGTCTCCCTCCATGAACTGGACCGGCTCGATCTGAGAGCCCGCACCACTCTGCATCCCGACCTGCAGCGCGAGGCCACGGACTATCTCCACCGACTCGCCGACCCCGAGTTCGCCGCCGAAATCGGCCTGTTCGGGGAGCGGCTGCTCTCCCCGGAGAAGACCGCCGAGGTGCGTTACAGCTTTACGCTCTTCGAGCGCAGCGAAGAGGGCTTCCGGGTGCGCGTGCAGACCGACAACGGCGGCCAGCCCTTCGATATCAACGAGGGCAGCAAGCTGGAGCTGGGCTCCACCGCCAAGCTGCGCGTGCTGGCCACCTACCTGGAGATCATCGCCGAACTGCACGACCGCCACGCTGGGCTGCCCGCCGAGACCCTGCGGCAGATCCCGGTTGACCGCCAGGATCATCTCAGCCGCTGGGTGCTCGACCGCCTGATCGCCGAGCCCGGGTTGCCCCTGGCGTCCCTGCTCGATCAGGCCATGCAGCGCCGCTACTCGGCCAGCCCCCACGAGGCCTTCTTCACCGGCGGCGGCCGCCACACCTTCAGCAACTTCCGCCGGGAGGATAACGGCCGCCACCCCACCCTCGAAGAGGCGATGCGCGAGTCGCTGAACCTGCCCTTCATTCGCCTGATGCGCGACCTGGTGAACTACAGCATCCACCGGGACGAGAACCGGCGCCAGCTGATCGAGGATGACAGCGACCCCCGCCGCCTGGACTACCTGGCCAGCTTCGCCGACCGGGAGGGCCGCGTCTTCCTGCAGCGCTTCTGGCGCAAGTACCGGGCACTGCCGCCCGAGGAGCGCCTGGAGGCCTTTATCGGCGGGCTACGCCCGGACGCGCGCCGCCTGGCGGCGGTCTACCGCTATCTCTACCCAGAAGCAGACCCCATCGGCTTCACCGCTTTCATGGCCGAGCGGCTGGCCGGACGGGCCAGCTTTCAGCCCAGCGCCCTCTTCGAGCGCAGCGACCCGAGCGCCCTGACCCTCTCCGACCAGGGGCATATCGCCGGGGTCCACCCGCTGGAGCTCTGGCTGGTGGGCTTCCTCCAGGACCGGCCCGACGCCAGCTACGCCGACGCCGAAGCGGCCAGCCGCGAGGCGCGCCAGGAGGTCTACGGCTGGCTGCTGCGCACCCGCCACCGCAATGCCCGGGACGTGCGCATCCGGACCATGCTGGAGGTGGAGGCCTTCCTCGACCTGCATCAGCGCTGGGCCCGCCTGGGGTTTGCCTTCGACCATCTGGTGCCCTCCCTGGCCACGGCGATCGGCAGTTCGGGAGATCGCCCCGCGGCCCTGGCCGAGCTGATGGGCATCATCCTCAACGACGGCGTGCGCCTGCCCACCCTGCGCATCGACGAGGTCCACCTGGCCGAGGGCACTCCCTACGAGACTCGCCTCCTGCCCGATGACGCCGGCACCCACCGGGTGATGGCACCGGAGGTCGCCGCGGTGCTGCGCCACTCCCTATCCCAGGTGGTAGAGGGCGGCACCGCGCGCCGGCTGCAGGGGAGCTTCCGACTGGACGATGACACCCCGCTGACCCTGGGCGGCAAGACCGGCACCGGCAACAACCGCTTCCAGACAGTGACTCGCTCCGGTCAGGTGGTACGCTCCGAGGCGCGCAACCGCACTGCCACCTTCGTGTTCTACCTGGGCGATGATCACTTCGGCACCCTCACCGCCTACGTGGCCGGCAGCGACGCCGACCGCTTCCGCTTTACCTCGGCCCTGCCGGTCCAGGTGCTCAAGGGCATGGAGCCGATCCTGCGCCCCTACCTCGCCCCTGGCGCCCGCACCCAGTGCCAGCCACCCCGCGACCCCGACATGCTGATGGCCAACTCCCGCAAGGAAAGCGACAGCTCGTGAGCCCCTGCGCGGGTGCAGCGCGAGCTCAAGACGGCTACAATCTGGCGTCTGATTTTCCCTGGGACTCAAGAGCCGATATGTCGACGAACGCCACGCGCAAGATCCTGGTTACCAGCGCCCTGCCCTACGCCAACGGCGCCATCCACCTCGGCCACCTGCTCGAATACATCCAGACCGATATCTGGGTGCGCTTCCAGAAGAGCCGCGGCCACGAGTGCCACTATGTCTGCGCCGACGACGCCCACGGCACCGCCATCATGCTGCGCGCCGAGCAGGAGGGGATCACCTCCGAGGCACTGATCGATCGCGTCAGCCAGGAGCACCAGGCGGACTTCGCCACCTTCGGCGTGGCCTTCGACAACTACCACTCGACCCACTCCGACGAGAACCGCTACTTCAGCGAGCTGATCTACACCCGCCTGCGGGACAAGGGCCACATCGCCACCCGCGACATCGAGCAGATGTACGACCCGGTCAAGGGGCTGTTCCTGGCCGACCGCTTCATCAAGGGCACCTGCCCCAAGTGCAAGACGGACGACCAGTACGGCGACAACTGTGAGGCCTGCGGCGCCACCTATACCCCGGCGGAGCTGATCGACCCGGTGTCGGCCATCTCCGGCGCCACACCCGAGGTGAGAAGCTCCACACACTACTTCTTCAAGCTGCCGGATTTCGCCGACTTCCTGCACGAGTGGATCAACGACGGCCACGTCCAGTCCCAGATCCGCAACAAGCTGATGGAGTGGTTCGAGGCCGGCTTCAACGAGTGGGACATCTCCCGCGACGCCCCCTACTTCGGCTTCGAGATCCCCGACGCCCCGGGCAAGTACTTCTACGTCTGGCTGGACGCCCCCATCGGCTATCTGGCCAGCTTCAAGAACCTCTGCGATCGCGAAGGCATCGACTTCGACAGCTACTGGCAGAAGGACAGCGACGCCGAGGTCTACCACTTCATCGGCAAGGACATCGTCTACTTCCACGCGCTGTTCTGGCCGGCGATGCTGCACGGCGCCGACTTCCGCACCCCCACGGCGGTGAACTGCCACGGCTTCGTCACCGTCAACGGGGCCAAGATGTCCAAGTCCCGGGGCACCTTCATCAAGGCCGCCACCTATGCGGACTTCCTGAACCCGGAGTACCTGCGCTACTACTTCGCCGCCAAGCTCACCTCTCGGGTGGACGACCTGGACCTCAACCTCGAGGACTTCGCCGCCCGGGTCAACAGCGACCTGGTCGGCAAGGTGGTCAACATCGCCAGCCGCTGCGCCGGCTTCGTCAAGAAGCTGGGCGGCGGCAACCTCTCGGCCCACTGCGCCGAGCCGGAGATGGTGGCGCGCTTCATCGCCGCCGGGGACGAGATCGCCGAGTTCTACGAGGCCCGCGAGTTCGGCCGCGCCATGCGCAAGGTGATGGAGCTGGCCGACGAGGCCAATACCTATATCGCCGACGCCGAGCCCTGGGTGCTGGCCAAGCAGGCGGGCCGCGAGCAGGAGGTGCTGGATATCTGTTCGGTGGGCCTCAACCTCTTCCGTCAGCTGATGGTCTACCTGGCACCGGTGGTGCCGGCCATGGCCGAAGGCGCTCGCGACTTCCTGAAACTCGAGTCGCTGGACTGGGCAAGCCGTCACGCGGCGCTGCTGGATCACGAGATCGCCAAGTTCAAGCCCCTGATGACCCGCGTGGAGCGGGAGAAGATCGACGCCATGATCGAGGCGTCCAAGGAGGACCTGGTGGAAGAACAGAAACTCAAGGAGACCCCCAAGGGGCCCCTGGCCGACGAGCCGATCGCCCCCGAGATCTCCTTCGACGACTTTATCAAGGTGGACCTGCGCATCGCGCGGATCGCCAAGGCGGAGTACGTCGAGGGGGCCGACAAGCTGCTCAAGCTGACCCTGGACCTGGGCGGCGAGACCCGCACGGTCTTCTCGGGCATCCGCGCCGCCTACGCCCCCGAAGCGCTGGAGGGCCGACTCACCGTGATGGTCGCCAACCTGGCGCCGCGCAAGATGCGCTTCGGTGTCTCCGAAGGCATGGTGCTGGCCTCGGCCAACGACGAGGGTATCTACCTGCTCTCGCCGGACACCGGCGCCGAGCCCGGCCAGCGGGTGACCTGAGCCACCGTGAGTCGCCGTGACCTGATCGAGGCCATCGATGCCCTGCTGCCCCAGACCCAGTGCGGTAAGTGCGGCTTCGATGGCTGCCTCCCCTACGCCGAGGCGATCGCCGCGGGCGAGCCCATCAACCGCTGCCCGCCGGGCGGCGAGGCGACCCTCGCGCGGCTGGCGGAGCTCACCGGCCGGCCAATCGAGCCCCTGGCGGAGCCCGCCCAGCCTCCGCTGGCCGCGGTGATTCGCGAGGCCGAGTGCATCGGCTGCACCAAGTGCATCCAGGCCTGCCCGGTGGACGCCATCCTCGGCGCGGCCAAGCGCATGCATACGGTGATCACGGACGAGTGCACCGGCTGCGAGCTCTGCGTGGCGCCCTGCCCGGTGGACTGCATCGACCTGATGCCCCACCCCGCCTGGCAGGCCGCCGAGAGCGAGGCCGAGCGCGACGCCTACCTGGCCCGACGTGCCGAGCTCGGGCGCAACCGCCACCGCGCCCGCCAGGCGCGCCTGGCCCGGGAGGCCAGGGAAAAGCGCCTGGAGCGCCAGAAGCGGCTGATGCAGCAGCGCCGCCCCGGCGGCTCTGGCCCTGCCACCGCAGGCCCCGCTGTGAAGCGACAGCGCCAGATGGCCTTGAAGGCCGCCGAACAGGCCGTCAAGCGCGTGCGCCAGCAGCTGGAGAGCGCCCGGCGCCGCGGCGACGCCGACGCCGAGGCCACCGCCCAAGCTCAGCTCCCCGAAGCCGAGCGGCTGCTGGCAGAGGCCAGAAGCGCCCTGGAAGAGAGTCAGACAACCTAGCCCAGCCGAGGCAGGGCCAGCTGAATTACCGCCAGGACAGGGGCGCCGAAGGGCTATCGCAGCTACCGACAGGGCGGCAAGGGTGATAGCGAAAGGCGCCGGGGACAGGTCGGAGAGGGGGTCCGAGGACCATGGATGGCCGAGGTAGCCTACAAGGATGTACTCGTAGCGCCCCCTCGAGGACCTGTCGCCGGAGAAGCCTTGAGCGCCGCTGCCAACTGCGATGGCTCTGAGGAGCGCCGGGAGCAGCTCAATAAACGGAAAAACATGAACGCCCAGAAACGCTTCGAGATCTTCGCGCGGCTGCGCGAGCACAACCCCGAGCCCACCACCGAGCTCAACTGGGAAACCCCCTTCGAGCTCCTCACCGCGGTGCTGCTCTCCGCCCAGGCCACCGACGTAGGCGTCAACAAGGCCACAGCCCGGCTCTTCCCCGTCGCCAACACCCCCCAGGCGATCATTGCGCTCGGCCTCGACGGGCTCAAGGAGCACATCAAGACCATCGGCCTCTTCAACACCAAGGCCGAGAACCTGATGAAGACCTGCCACCTGCTGATCGACAAGCACGGCGGCGAGGTCCCCGAGACCCGCGCCGCCCTGGAGGCGCTGCCCGGGGTGGGCCGCAAGACCGCCAACGTCATCCTCAACACCGCCTTCGGCCAGCCCACCATCGCCGTGGACACCCATATCTTCCGGGTCTCCAACCGCACCGGTATTGCCAAGGGCAAGGACGTGGTCGAGGTCGAGAAGAAGCTGCTGCGCCACGTGCCCAGGGAGTTTCGCCAGGATGCCCACCACTGGCTGATCCTCCACGGCCGCTACACCTGCGTGGCGCGCAAGCCGCGCTGCGGCAGCTGCGTCATCGAGGACCTCTGCGAATTCAAGGAGAAGACAGAGCTGTAACGAGGCTTGCCCTTCAGTCGCAGCCGTATGCACCGAACGGCGGGTTGGCAGCCGCCGACGGCTGGGCGAGGATGGGACGACAACGACAAGAGCCCTTCCGGAGCCCCATGCCCATCCCACTCCACGACCGCCCAATCGGCGAGCGGATCGAGGCGCTGCTGGCCCTCTCCCGCCAGCACGCCGACACCTACTGCAGCCCCTCGGCCAGCCTGGCCCGGGAGCGCTACCTGGCCAGGCACCCTACCCGCCTGCTGGTACTGAAGTGCATGGACGGACGCATCCATATCCCTCATGCCACCCGCACGCCGCTCGGCATCATCACCCCCTTCCGCAACCTCGGTGGCATCTTCGACCTGGGCTGGCCCTACCTGGGGGAGCTGGTGACCGAGGCGGTGGCGGAAGGGATCCGCGCGGGCCACGGGTCGCTCCTGATGATCACCTACCACTTCTCCCGGGGGGAGCGGCTGCGCGGCTGCGCCGGCTTCGGCTGCGATGCCGGCGCCGCCCTGGCCCATGCTCGCGAGATCCGCGCCCAGGCCGAGCGGCTGTTCGGCACCGACCACCAGCACGTCTACCCGCTGGTGTGCGGCTTCGAGACCGACTCCGACGCCCTGATCGTCCACGGCGAGCGCGACGCCACCCTGGACATCGGCACCCTGGCAGAGAATGCCGACCCGAACCTCGAGCGGCGCCTGGCCTCGCTCTGCCCGGACATGCCGGCCGATATCCGCCGCGATCTGCTGCCGCTGCTCGAGGGCAACCTGGCCCATACGGCGAGCCTGCGCGGCGTGGCCCGCCAGCTCGATATCGAGCATCGCGAATGGGTCATCTGCGTAGGGCGCGGCTTCGACTTCCTGCACCTGCCCAACACCGCGCTGATCATCGGCCCCTATGGCCCGAGCCTGGCCGAGCCCATCGGCACCGCCGCCGACATCATCGACGCCAACATGACCGCCGGGCGCATTCCCGATGACGGCCTCATGCTGCTCGCCTCCACCCCCTATCAGGCGGCCGGAGTGGACCGCGCCCGGGCCGAGCTCAAGTCGCGCTTCCTGGCCGACTTCGCCAGCCGGGTGATCCAGGAGCGCCACCCCTGGCTCGCCGAGCGCATGCATCGCCACACCGCCGTGGTGCACTGGCCCACCCGACGACTGGAGACGCTCGCCGACTAGAAGCCCTGTTCTTCCAGGCGTTCGGCCAGCTCTTCCAGGATCGCGATGCCCTGGACGTCGGTGGGCAGCCAGGGCAGCCGCGGGCGCGGCAGGTGGCCAAGCTCCTGATCGATGCGGGCCAGGTAGGTTGCCTCCTGCTCCCGGCGGGCGCGCAGGAACTCGCCGTCGGCATCCTCGGGAATCACCCGGTTGACCAGGGTGCCGGCTACCGGCACGTGAGCCTCCTCGAGGGTCGCCACGGCACGAGCGGTCTCGAGGATCGGCAGCCGCTCCGGCGTCAGCACGAACAAAAAGCCGGTCTCCTCGGCGTTCTCGATGCGCCGCCGCGCCTGGTGGAAGAGGCGCCGTCGATCGATCAGCGTCTTCGCCACATCGCGGGTCTTGTCGTCCAGGTCGGCGAGCTCGTTCTCCTTCGGATCGTCGAAGGGGGTGGCCACGTCGCGGCCGCGCTTGGGGGTGAGGTGCGAGAGCACCTTGCCCAGCTCCTCCGATTTGCGATTGTGGGACAGCAGGCCGTCGGTCCAGGCAGCCATCGCCTCGGGCAGGGTCAGCAGGCGCAGGGTGTGGCCGGTGGGCGCGGTGTCGAAGAGGATCAGGTCCCAGTCGGCCTCGTCATCGGTGATCAGCCGCGAGAGCCGCTCCAGCAGCGCCGCCTCCTGGGTGCCCGGCGACTGCCGAGTCAGTCGCATCTGCCGCTCCAGCTCCTTCATCATCTCCGGGGCGGCATAGCGGCGCATCTGTTCGGTGACCCGCGCCAGATGGGCCTCCACCTCGGCGTCGGGATCGATCTCCATGGCGTCCAGGTTGGGCAGCAGACGCCGGGGCGTGTCGCCAAGCTCGCGGTCGAAGACATCACCGAGGCTATGGGCCGGGTCGGTGGAGACCACCAGCACCTTCCGGCCCCGCCGCGCCGCCAGCACCGCCAGGGCCGCGGCCACGGTGGTCTTGCCAACCCCGCCCTTGCCGCCCACCCACAGCAGGCGTTTGTCGAGTAGCTCTTTCATAGTGGCCTCAGCAGCACTTGAAATGGTCCAGCGGCGAGCGCTCCATGCCCATGCGCCGGTGCCAGTCGTGGAAGCGCTCCAGCAGCAGCGGCTGCAGCTCCAGGGTGTAGTAGGCCGCCGGGTTGGGGACTCCCATCATCTCGGAGAATACCAGCAGCATGAAGAGGTCGTCCTCGTCTCGGCGGGCGCGGGCAATGGCGCCCCGATAGCGGGAGGAGTAGACCTCCTCCGCGAAGAAACGGGCCTGGCTCAGCCAGGCCCGCATCCGTTCGAGACGAGGATCATGACCGCGGTCATGATCATCGTTCATGAGTCACTCCTTTCACTTCTGCTCGGCGGCCATCTCGGCGCGGGAGCGCTTCAGCGTAGAGGCGCACTCCATGGCCACCATGATGGCGGCGATCAGCACCACGATGTCCAGCACCAGCAGGAAGTAGTTGCTCTGCTCGAAGAAGGTGCGCAGCTGGATCAGCAGCGCGGCGATGGTCATCACCAGCAGGAAGACCAGGGGCACCAGGGTGTACCACATCGGGCGACGCAGGCGCACCAGCATCACGGTGATCACCAGCAGGGTCAGGCCGGCCAGCAGCTGGTTGGTGGTGCCGAACAGCGGCCAGATGATCAGGCCACCGGAGCCATCGGCGCCGCCGGCACCGAAGGCCAGCAGCAGGCAGCTGCCCACCGCCAGCAGGGTGGCGACGGCCGGCTTCTTCATCCAGGCCTGGTTATAGATCTCGCCCCACTCCTGGAAGATGTAGCGCTGCAGGCGCAGGCCGGTATCCATGGTGGTGCCGGCGAACAGCGCCGCCATCACGGTGAGCAGGGTCGCGGCGGTCGCCTCGGGCAGGCCGATGCCGTTGTGGATGATGAAGGCACCGCCCTCGACGAAGGCGTTGACGCCACCCTGGCCGAAGGCGGTGTACATCGCCTCCCAGTCGGCCAGGGTAGCGAAGCCGGCGGTGGCGGCCAGGATGGCGGCCAGGGCCAGCATGCCCTCGCCCACGGCGCCGAAGTAGCCGACGAAGCGGGCGTCGGTCTCGCGGTTGAGCTGCTTGGAGGTGGTGCCGGAGGAAACCAGGCCGTGGAAGCCGGAGATCGCCCCGCAGGCAATGGTCACGAAGAGCAGCGGCAAGAGTGACGGCGTACCGGCGGGCACGTTGTCGTTGAAGGCGGGCGCCACCATGCTCGGATTCATCAGCACGATGGCGCCGTAGAGCACGATCAGACCGATGAAGAGCTGCAGGCCGTTGATGTAGTCGCGGGGCTGGAGCAGCACCCAGACCGGCAGCAGGGAGGCGATGGCCGCATAGGCGAACAGGATCAGGATCCAGACCGCATTGCCGGAGAGACCGGCCACCTCGGCGGGCATCTGCAGCGGCACCGAGGGCCCGATCCCGATCAGGGCATAGAGGGCCACCACGCCGATGATGGAGACCATCGGCAGGCTGAGCATGCGGCGGTAGATCAGCTGGCCGATGATCAGCGCCACCAGGATGGCGCCCCACACCGGCACCACGGCACTGGAGAAGTTCATCATCAGGCCGGCGATCACCACGGCGAACACCGCGTTGACCATCAGCAGCACCAGGAAGATGACGATCATGAAGATGCTGCGGGCACGCTTGCCAACCACGTCGCCGGTCAGGGCGCCCACCGACTTGGCCTTGTTGCGCACGCTGGCCCAGATGGCGCCGAAGTCATGCACCCCGGCGAAGAAGATGGTGCCGAACACCACCCACAGGAAGGCGGGGACCCAGCCCCAGATCACGGCAATGGCCGGCCCCACGATGGGCGCGGCCCCGGCTACCGAGGTGAAGTGGTGGCCCCACAGCACGAAGCGGTTGGTGGGGACGAAGTCGACGCCGTCTTCATACTCGTGGGCAGGCGTCTTGAAGTCGGGATCCAGCCGGTAGATCTTCTCGGCGATGAACTTCGAGTACAGGAAGTACCCGGCCGCCATCGCGGCAAGACCCAGGACCAGGATAACGATGGCACTCATGGCGCACTCCTAGGGTGGAACAGGGATGTGTGGGAGACGGCACCGCGCTGGCAGGCGGCACCGGGTCCAATGGTCTTACCTTGTATAGGCCAAGTCCATGACAAAGCGCGCCTCACTGTTCAACGCGTGACTAAAGTCGCAGAGCCAGCCGGCGGCGCCCCCCTCTAGGCTGGCAGCCAAACCGGACGCATCCAGCCACCCGCCTTCAGCCATCATACGAGACCACCATGCAGCATCTGCTTATCCCACTGGCCATGACCGCGGCCTTCGGCGCCTTCGTCGGCACCCTCTACCGTCTCTCCCGACGGCCAGGCTACCAGCGCCCCCTGCTCTTTCCACTGGTGGGCGTGGCCGCCGGCATCATCGGCTTCGTCATCTACCGGCTGCTGGTCGGCACCACCGGTGCCCCCCTCTGGCTGCTGCCGCTGCTGGTGGTGGTCCAGGTCTGGCTCTGGCTGGGCCCCCTGGGCCCCGCTGCCCGGACATCCGGCCAGAATGGCGACACCGGACGCTGAGGCTCAGCCGGCCGAGAGGGAGAACTCGCCGATCCGCACCACGGTGCGCGCATAGGCGGGCCGCTCCCGGCAGGCCTCCAGAAACGCCTGCAGCCGCGGGCGGCCCTCGAGCCCTCCGCGCCCGGCCATGGCCAGCACCGCAAAACTCATCTGGATATCGGCGGCGCTGAAGGCCTCACCGGCAAACCAGGGGCCCGACGCCTCCAGCGACCGCTCCCAGAAGTCACGCAGGCGGCGAATCTCCGGGCCCAGGTACTGCTGCTCCACGCCTCGGGCGAAGAGCCGACCCAGCGGCCTGGCCAGCGCCGGCACCGGCGGCTGGCCGAGGCGCGAGAAGACCAGTCTCATCACCAGGGGCGGCATCCCCGAGCCCTCCGCATGGTGCAGCCAGAAGCGGTAGCGCTCCCACGCCTCGCTGCCGGCCGACGGTGCCAGGCGCCCCTCGGCGTCGTGGTGTTCTATCAGGTAGTCGATGATCGCCCCCGACTCGGCGATCACCCGCCCGCCCCGAGCCAGGTCGCGAATCACCGGCGCCTTGCCCAGGGGGTGCACCTCGCGCAGCGACTCGGGCGCCAGCAGGGTCTGCGGATCCCGCTCATGGGTAATCAGCTCATAGGGGAGGCCCAGCTCCTCCAACAGCCAGACCACCCGCTGGGAACGGGAGTTGTCCAGATGATGCACCTCGATCATTTGCCTTCCTCGCAGTGGGTTCCTCCACGCACCCTAGCACGCCACGGGCGGGTCAACTCCTGCCAAGGTCGCCTTTGCGGCGCCTCGGCCGGCCACTAGACTGAGCAGCAACAACATGACAATGACAAATCAATGGAGAACGCCATGGCCAAGGTCCTGGTGGTGGACGATGAACCCAATATCGTCCTGTCCCTGGAGTTTCTGATGCAGCAGGCCGGCTTCGAGGTGGTCACCGCCGAGGATGGCGAGAGCGCCCTGGCGCGCGTCGCCGAGGGGGCACCCGATCTCGTGCTGCTCGACATCAGCCTGCCGGGTATCAGCGGCTTCGACGTGCTGGAGCGTCTGCGCGCCGACCCCGACCACGCCCGCCTGCCCATCATCATGCTGACGGCCCACGGCCGCGAGGTGGAGCGCGAGAAGGGACTGGCGCTGGGCGCCGACGACTACATCACCAAGCCCTTCTCCACCCAGGCGCTGGTGGAGAAGGTCAAGGCGCTGCTCGCCGAGGTCTCCTGATGGCAAAACGACTTCCCGGGCTGCCGCGACGCCAGCGGCTGATCGGCCTGTGGCTGCTGCTCAGCGGCGTCAGCATCTTCGGTGGCGCCACCTTCGCCCTCTGGCTCGACACCCTCTTCCAGCCCGAGGGGCTTGCCCGCCTCGCCCTGTGGCTCGGCTGCTTCTCCGGGGGCGGCACCATCTTCCTGGTGGGCCTGCTGCTGGAGCGCCAGCTCTTCACCCCGCTTCGCCACCTTCAGGTGCAGCTGGCGCGCCTGGTGGCCAACCCCGATGCCCGGGACGACTACCCCCCCGAGGGGTGGCTGCGCGGCCTGGGGCCGGACCTGGTGCGGGTACGCGACGCCTGGCGGGCCGACCGCGGCCGGCTGGCCACCGCCCACGCCGAGGGCGCCCGCAGCGCAGCGCGCATCCGCCAGGAGCTCGAGACCCTGCTGCAGGTGCTCGACACCCCGCTGCTGCTCTGCGACCAGCACCGCCGGGTGCTGCTCTTCAACCAGGCCGCCGAGACGCTGTTCGAGGGGCACCACGGGCTGGGGCTGGGCAAGCGCCTCGAGGCCCTGCTCCCCGCTGCCAGCCTCCAGGACGCCCTTGGCCAGCTGCCCGGCGACGGCTCCCCCCGGGAGGTCCTGGTGCCCTGCGACGAGCGCTGGCTGCGCGCCGTGCTGCGCCGGGTGCCGGGCAGCCACGGAGAGTCCCTGCTCACCCTGACCGACACCACGGCGGCCTGGACCAGCGAGATGGGCGCCCGAGCCGAGCTCCTCGACAGCCTGCCGCGGCTGCGCCGCCACAGCGCCAGCCTGACCAGCGCCGCCGACGCCCTCTCCACCCTGCGCGGCGCCTCCGGCGAGATGCGCGGACGCCTGGAGAAGGTGATCGACGAGGAGAGCCAGTCACTGGGACGCGATATCGAGGAGCTTGCCTCCCTGGTGGAGCGCATGCAGCACGAAGGTGAGCGGCTGGTCCCGCTCTGGTCCAACGACCTCTGGGACGCCCTCAACGAACGCCTGGCGGAGCCCGCACCCAAGGTGGTCCCGGTGGGCATGCCCGCCTGGTTCAAGGGCGACGCCACCGCCCTGCTGGTGCTGCTCGGCTCGCTGCTCGAGGTGCTGCGCCCCCACCTGGATGGCAGGGAGCTGGAGGGTGAGGTGTGCCTGGGCAATCGCCGGGTCTACCTGGACCTGGTCTGGCGCGGCCAGCCCCTGGGCGAGCGCCAGCTCAACGAGTGGCAGCAGCAGCGCCTCGACGACCTTCCCCTGAGCCCCCGGGTCTCCGACGTGCTGCGCCAGCACGCCAGCGACGCCTGGAGCCTGGCCGATGCCGACGGCGAGCACGCCGACGATGAGGCCGTTCAATCCGGGATTGGTCTCGAACGCCCGCCCGATCTGGCGCCACAGGATCGCGGCGACGAACCCGGCGATGGCCAGGAACACAAGCATGGTAAGCAGGAAGATCTGCGGGGAAGACAGCCGGTCCGGATCGTAGCGTCCGCCAATGGACTCGTCCCGATCGAAGCTTCCCGCCATCGCCATCGCCCGCATCCTCGCCAATCGTTGCCCGCCGCGATCCTATGCGCAATTGCGGCGGAATTGAAAGCGAGGGCGGCGGAGCGGCCGACCGGAGGGCCGGGCGGCACGAAACGGCTTGGCGACATTCCAGATCCGGGATATCCTCCCGAACATGAAAGACGCCGGTCCTGAGGTTCGCGAGATCGAAATGCGCATCGCGGCGCGTCTGCGGGTGCTGCGCGACGAGGCGGGCTGGTCGCTGGACGACCTTGCGGCGCGATCCGGGGTCAGCCGCTCGACGCTGTCGCGCATCGAGAACGGGCAGACCAGCCCGGCGGCAGGCCAGCTCGGACGCCTGTGCGCGGCGTTCGGCATCACGCTGTCGCGGCTGATGGCGCAGGTGGAGGACATGGTCCGTCCGCTGGTGCGTCGTGACGAGCAGGCCGCATGGCGCGATCCGCACTGCGACTATCGCCGGCTGATCGTCTCGCCGCCCGATCCGCTCCTGTCCGGCGAGGCGGTGCGTGTCGATCTCGGCCCCGGCGTCGAGGTCGGGTTCGATGCGCCGCCGCGACCCGGCCTCGAGCATCACCTGGTCATGCTCGACGGCGAACTTGCCGTCACGGTGGACGGCGCGCACCATGCGCTGTCTCCCGGCGATTGCCTGCGCTACCGGCTGGGTGGCCCCAGCCGGTTCCAGACGCCGCCCGGCCGGGGCGCCTCCTATCTCGTCTTCATGGTGTGACCCTCATGCACGATGCTTTCTCCCCGAGACTTCTCGCGCTCGACGCGCACGGCCTGGCGTCCCGTCTCGACGACCTGGCCGACCTGATGCGCGCCTGCGTGCACGACGGTGCCAGCGTCGGCTACATCCTGCCGTTCGGTCCGGCGGACGCGCTCACGTTCTGGCGCGACAAGGTCATGCCGGGGGTGGCCCGCGGCAAGGTCGCCCTGTTCGTCGCCGAAGTCGGCGGCACGGTCGCCGGCACCGTGCAGATCGATTGCGATACCCCGCCCAACCAGCCGCACCGGGCGGAGGTGAAGAAGCTCATGGTGCATCCGCGCTTCCGCCGCAACGGCCTTGCCCGGCTGCTGATGGCGGCGGTCGAGGACGAGGCGCGCCGGCGCGGCCGCT
>WPCH01228790.1_pt1 | contig 20579 bp, 10 predicted proteins | sample 5399881 | NCBI WGS metagenome assembly WPCH01 (sample SAMN12869468, study PRJNA574797) | sludge metagenome | isolation source: wastewater treatment of pH5 | place: China:Beijing | collected 2019-05-20
CTATGTTTGTACTCATTTCGGTATGGGGCTCGCGCAGTAGACGCTCTTATGCTGCATACACGTACTTTTTTTTTTCAATGTTTGCGTCAGTATTCTTTTTAGTATCCATAATTATACTTAGTGCTCAAACAGGCTCGACTAGCCTGTGGTCCTATTATTCTGAGTTTACGACTAATGACTTAATGTTTCGTAATCTTACTCCTATTGAATTTGAGTACTCTATGCAGTTAACTGTTTTTGCTTTATTGTTTTTATCGTTGGCCATAAAAATGCCTGTTTTTCCTTTTCATATCTGGTTGCCTGAGGCTCACGGAGAGGCTTCAACTGTAGGTTCGGTTATATTAGCAGCTCTTTTTTTAAAAATGGCCGGTTTCGGGATATTTCGCTATGTTATGCCGTTCTTTCCTATGGCTTACGATTACTACCAGGTTTTGGGTTTATCGATTGGTACTATTGGTACACTTTACTGTTCTTTAATTATTTTTAGGCAGGTTGATCTTAAGAAATTTATTGCTTATTCGTCAGTTATTCATATGAATTTGATGGTTGTAGCTTTGTTTTCTCCAGATGCTTTATCGTTACAGGGTGCATATTACACTATGTTAGCGCACACTATTGTTGCAAGTTTACTTTTTTTTGTTGCGGGTATGATTTACGATCGTTACCATACTCGTATAGTTTTTTATATGCCTGACTTAGCTAGCCGAATGCCCGTTATTGCTTTTTTAATGTTTTTTGCATTAGTTGCAAACGCAGGGTTTCCGGTTTCGGGTAGCTTTATAGCAGAGTTACATATTTTAATTGGTATTTTTAGAACCTCCCCTTTTATAGCGTTTTTGTGTTTAATTGGTGTGTGTACCACAGCTATTGCCCATTTTTTACTTATAAATCGTATGGTTTATGGTACAGTGTCTTCTGACTATAAGTATTTTGTAAAAGATGTTCCTGTGGAGGCTAAATCGAAACACTTAAATGTTGGTTATCAAGCAGTAGACAAAGCTAAAATTACCTGGGATTGGCGTATTTCTGAGATTGTGTATACAGTTCCACTTTTGTTTTTAACTGTGCATATGAATTACGCAGCTTCAAGCTATTTCTGGTATTTCTCAGACGGGGTGACTGCTTTATTGGCATTATTGGGTCACTAGGGGGTCAGACTGCAAGTTTTCATTGTTTCATGCTCGGTTTTGAATTTTTGTATACTGTTCCAGAATTTTATGTTTTTTTCGGATCCCTCGTTTTTCTAGTTCTGGGCCTGTTGTCATTTAATTATTACAGTGGTTCCCACTTACTAGATAAGACTAGCCTTAGGTGGGGTCATTTTTACCCCTATACTATTGATTTATTACGGGGTTCGCTAGACTGTTTCAGAAGCTTCGTAGCAGCTGTTTTAGCGCTATCTCTTTTTTTATTTTTTGTTTCTTTTGAATATTTTTATAACTCGGAGGGCTTGGTTGAAGTCTTGATGTATGGTTCATATGATGTTTCAAATTTTGTGTATTTTGGTAAGGTTTTAGTTTCTTTAACTTTTTTGATGTTTGGGGTCTTACTTTATTTTTATTACGAGGGCGGGGCTATATCTAAAAGGTCTAGTTTCCTATTTAACTTTGAAGCGTTTTATTTGCTAATTCTCATTCTTTTAGCTTCCGTACTTATTGTTTCGTGTAATAATTTTCTTTCTTTTTACGTGAATTTGGAGCTCCAAAGTTTTATACTCTACATACTTGTAAGTTTGAATAGGACTAGCGCTATGTCTACTGAGGCTGGGCTTAAGTACTTAATTTTAGGTGCTTTGTCTACCGGATTACTGCTTTTTGGTATATCGTTAGTATACGGGGTAACATCTATTTTAAATTTTTACGAATATTCCATATTTTTTCGGTTACTAAATTATTTGGATGACAGCATAGGTGTGTTAGTTATAGGGTTCCTTGGTTTTTTTTTTATTTTTTTTAGTTTTTTTTTTAAATTTTCTATATTCCCTTTCCATTCTTGGACTCCCGATGTTTATGATGGCTCTCCTACCCCCATAATGATTTTTGTAACAGTTTTTGGGAAATTTAGTATTCTTTTTTTACTTACTAAGCTGCTATTTTTTTTATCAGATTTGGGTTATTTGCTAAGTAGTTTGCATTATAATTTTACGGTTATTGGGCGATATTACGGATTGCCAAGTTTGAACAGTTTTTTTATTTACTCTGGTTTTATAACTATTGTAATTGGCGCTGTTGGGGGACTTATACAGTCTCGAATAAAGAGGCTTTGGGGGTATAGTGCCATAACTAACCTAGGTTTTGTGTTTATAGCCTTAGGTTCATTTTCAACCTTGGGGTATGCTTCTGCGCTACTTTACTTAACTTTTTACGTAGTAGTTAACTTTTTATTTTTTTCATTCTACGTTAGCGTGAAGTTTAGAACTTCAAAGATGTGGAGTGAGCCGCTTTACTTAGGTCAATTTGGTTATTTTAAGTCAGTTAATAAGTTGGTTTATTTAACGTTGTGTTTGGTGCTTGTTTCTTTCTTGAGTTTTCCCCCACTTTTAAACTTTGTTATGAAGTTTTATGTTCTTTGGACTACTTACGTTTCATTAGCCGGGTTTGGGGCTTACCAGATTGCGCTACTTTTGATTGCTAACCTTGTTGCTTCATTTTACTATTTGAGGTTATACCGTTTTGTTACTGTGGAGAATCACTCAGAGTATTCGTATGCTCCAGTTTTTTACAGAAAATTAAGTTATTCAGCCTGTTCGGTTATTGTATTCTTTATTGCCGTTTATTTTGCTATTCTTTTTTACAATAATCATTTTTACAATTTTTTATTAGACTTGATGGGCGCACTTGTACCAGTATCGGGGTCTAGTTTTTAGGTTAAATCATACCTAAGGTAATATAAGAAGTTAAATGAAGTTCTATTTTAAAAAAATAACAATATTTGATATTGGTAATTACTTCGAAGTTACGGCAAATAAAAAAAAAGGTACGCGTTCTATGCGAAATATCGAACCATACTTAGTACGGAATAACTTAGAGTCGGCCTCCGGAGTTTTTAGGAAGCTTACCCACAAATATAAGTTCCCTATATGGTTGAATGCCCATTCATTGACGGTTCTTAAACGTTCCTTAGCTAGCAGGTATAACAATGTTTATTACATCTATATTAGAGATGGGTCTCAGATAAAAGATTTCTTAGGAATTTGCTTTTTTACTCCGACGAAGGATTTAATGTTTTGTTTAAAGCCTAAGAAAGCGTCTGGTCGGGCGTTGCTGTCAGATGTATTTTTCGCATCTGACTTATCGTCGTTTTTATCAAGATAGAGATAAATTTTATGTAATATGAGATTAAGGAGCAATTTTTTTAAATTTAATGATTATTTTGAGGTAGGGGACCTGGTGGTTGTTTTTTTTATTTCTGAACTAAACGTTAGCACCAGGGTTTCGGGTGTTTGTACTTCTAAATCAGGCAAGAAGCATTCGTTTGAGGTTTTTACAAGAGGTGAGGCATCGTATAGATTTAATTATAGCAGTCCTAATGTTTTAGGCGTTAGAAAGTTACAAAATTTACAAATAAATGTTTAATATGGGCATTGAAATAAAATACTTAATGCGGGAAGGATGGGATTCGAACCCATGTGCACGTAACCGTGCAACCAATTTAGCAAATTGGCACCTTAAGCCACTCGGTCACCTTCCGATGTATATAGGATGCAAAGAAAAAAATAGATTCTGTTAAAAAAAAATAAAAAAAAAAAGAAGAAGTGGTTTCGTTTTATAGATTAAAGTATACAAATTTCATTAATTCTGATAACTATTTGGTAGGTCTCCCTTATGAGATAAACCCAGAATCCCGTTTTCTTGCTTTAGGTGCGCGTAAAGGTCATGTTATTGCTGATTTGAGCTACAGCTGTTTTTTAGCCCGCAGAGCTTCGTTGTTTTTATTTGGTTCTTTAGTTAGGAGATCCCACCCAGCTGTTTCCTTTGGCTATCGTTTTTATGACTACGAAGATTTGTTTAGTGAGTTTTCTACACTTTCGCTTTCGTACGTTAGAGATTGGGTCCCTGGCTTATTAACTAACTACAAAGCTTTATTTAGAACTGCGTTAAAAGAAGAGGGTGCGTTAAGAAGGATTGGTTTTTTTTTTCAATTCCCCGATATTTTGTTAATGTTTGGGGCTAACGAGAGTATTGGTTTTATAATAAATGAAGCGCGCTCTATTCAGATACCTACAATTGTCACCGGAGACACTAGTTTGAGCTTTTCACGGGTAACTTACATGCTTTTAGGTAATTATAAATCGTTTAAATCGACTATGTTTTTTGTTAAGCTGTTTTTGGATTTGAACGCGGAGTCCCGGCGGTTTAGAGTTCTTCGGTATTACTCCGTTTTTAAACGTTTAATAAGGAGCATTTTCCTTAGACGTACGCTTAAATCTAAACTTTTTTCTATAAAGCTAGCTAAAATGTTTTTTGTTTTTAAGGCTATTCCAAAACTTAGAGTTTCCCAGATTACCCCCGTTGTTTATAGAAATTACGATTGGGTGCCTGCGAATTTTTTTAAAATTTTAAAAAAATCTTCTTTTTATAATCGTAATAAGGGATCAGTTATGCGTAAGTCGCTAAAAAGTCGGATGAAGCGTATAGCGCTTATTAGTAAAAAAGAGTACGTTACGAAACGTCGAAATTTATTGAAACCTTCTGGTTTTACTAAAAATCTTCGACGCAAACGTTTAGTTTTGAACAGAAAGTTTATGCCTTTGGTAAATAGGAGATTGTTCTTGTGTAACCGAAAATTGCGCTTAAACGGTAGAATTTTAAAACGACGCGTGAATAACTTAAAGTTGTTAAAGGGGGGGCTTGGTGTATCATTAGGTAATTTAGTTCGATCATCTAAGTCACGGAAGTTTCGTAAGTTGCTAAAAATTGCGAAAAGGCGAGGTTTGAAGACAAAATTGTTACGAAATAAGGCAGATATGTTTTTGCACAATCGTTTAAAATTGTTGAACAATGCTGATAAAGATTATTCTGCTGTAAATCCCCTGCCGGTGTTTATGTTTGACCGAAAAGCCCTACGCCACATATTTCCATTTCTTGGTTATTTTTCTTATGGCTATATGGCTAAACGTCTCAACACTTTACTTTTTTATCGTACAATTTTTAGGCAGATTGTTCAAAAACGTAAAAGGATCCTACGTCTTAAGAGGTTTACTAGCGATCTTCAGGTTATAAGTGTTAAAGCCAAGAAGTTTCGATCTTTGAATTTGGCTGTTAATAGAAGGATTTCATCAATTTCGAAGCTTCGCGCCCGCGTTAAAAAATTTAGTAAAAAATTAAAAGTTTTTTCAAGACTGAAAAAACTTCGTAGAACTCCTGGCCTTAACGAACATTTGCGTACAAAAAAGGTGTTGGATGGCAGCATGCATAATAATTTGCGTAAAAAGGATTTTAATGGCAAGCTTGACAAAACTAGCGGCAAAGGTTGGGCTATAAGAAATAAAAATCCTAATTCAAGTGTAAAATTTGTTAAACAACTAGATGTTCGCCCAGATAAAAAAAAAAGTAAAGTGTCTAAAAATAACAAATTTCCTAATTCCGATAGTCCCAAACGTCCGGTAGATGCTGAGGAAGATTTTTCTGCGTTTACAGGCGGTTTGCACAAGAAAGTGGTTAAAGGTAAGGATTTCAGTTCTTCCAAGAAACCTAAATTGTTAAAAGATTTGGATAGGGTAAACAGGAATAGTTACAGTTTAGACAAGGGTGTTAGGTTGCGACCTAAGAAAAAAAAGTCTAAAATTTTTTCTAAGGATGTTGCAAATGTTAGATTGGCTGCTAAATTTGCTTCCGCGCCCGCATCTGAGAGACAGCGTTTGTTGGTGTTAAAAAATTTTACTCCTACGCAGCGTCATATACTTAGGGTATGCAGAATTCTTTTTACAAGATATCCTTCTTTTATAGCGAAATCTAAGTTTAAGCGTAAAAAAAAGGCTCTGAGAGTTGCTACAATTCCCAGAACACTTTACCAGTTTTTGCTAAAAGAGCGGTATCGTTTTGCTAGGATATTCTTTAAACTTACGGGTAAACGAATAAAGTTTCGCCACTCTGTCCGATCACAATTACCTAAACAGTTTTGGGGGCCGAGTCGGGGGGGGTTTAAGCGCAGTAAGGGCAAAAAACCGTGGAATAAAGGTAAGTATAAAAATTCTTCTAATTTTAACCAAATTCCTAAAAAAACCGGTGATAGGGGTAAGCCTTGGTTTAAAGAAGGTGACAGCACAAAAAAACCTTTCAATCCTGGTTACAGAAAGAGGGGCGGGGCGGGCTTTTCTAAAAATTATTTTAAAGGCCCTAGACCTAATGATGGAAGTTCAAAGCGGGCCGACTATAACAACCAATCTAAAAAGCCTTCGAGCAAAGTTAGAAAGAATAATAATAATAATAATAATAATAATATTTCAGGTAATAAGCTTAGAGATAAAGACAAAAAGTAATTAAAATAGAAAAAATTATTTTCTCACTATCGGACTTGAACCGATAACCCCTATTGGGGATTAGATTTTAAGTCTAACGCGTCTACCAATTCCGCCAAGTGAGATTTTTGTTGTTCTGTAAGGGGTAGCTCAACGGTTAGAGTGTGAGTCTGAAAAACTTGAGATAGTGGTTCGATTCCACTTCCCGGCACAGCAATAAAATAGTGTTATAAAGAAAGATAAATGCAACATAAAGGTGTAAGCAGATTAGAAATATGTAGAAGGTTGAGAATAGACCTTTGGGGTGATATTCTTTATTCTAGTAAAAAGCTACGTTTACTTCGTAGGTTTATTCGTCATAAAGTGTTTCCCTACAGAGGGGCCGCGCGCAAGAGTTACGGTAAAAGCCGGCGTATGCTTTACTTATTGAAACATAATAGGGCTTACATAAATTGGTTTCGTACGGCTAAGCGATTACCGCAGAATATAAAATTACAACGGCGACTGGGCTTAAACAATTTTGTTAAAAGGGTTCACAAGAATTCAAGTTTGAATTTTGCCAGACTTACTGCGAGAGGTAATTCCAAGTATGGTTACCTGCTTGGTCCAATGTACCAATTTCGTAGAAGTAATTTATTGAAGAACTATACAGGACGCAATATTGCTCTTTATAGAAGGAACTCTCGTTATCACGGGGGCCTTATTCGTCTTCGTAAAAGGCAGAGTTCCGAGAATAACAGATTATCCAAAGGTTATCGTAGATATCTTGCTCCATGGCAAATTGACAAGCAAAAGGCTTTTATTGATTCGCTTAGGGCGCGCATAACTAAAAGTTGGCCCGAGGAGTACAAGCATAACTGGAAATTTACAAATAGGAGGGGTCGTGCAGCTATCTTTAAGCGGCGCTTTGCTTTACTTTCTCCTCGTGCACGTGATCTTGCTCGTGTTTATACAAATCTTCTTGACGAGTACAGTCTTATACAGCCTACTAAAGCGTATAGTCCGCAATTTTCTAAGTTTATAAAATTACGTGGTCCTTCTTGGTTTTTAGACGGCTCGAAGAGTTTTTTTTCGACCTTTAAAAGACGATTTTTTTCTTTGGGTGTGTACGTAAACCGTTCTCGTTCGAAGTATTATAATACGATATATGATCATTTATCCGATTTTATGGTTTCGTCCGCTTACAATAGGGGGTTGGTAACTAAATGTTTTTTAAGAAGGAATTCTTCTTCTGCAAGGCCCGCGCTTAAGCCATTACTGGCGTTTAATACTGTTTTTAAGCGGCTTAATTATCGAGGGCGGGTTACATCAATTAATAGGGTGTTTGAATTTCGCCGTGTTGATTATCTTAGAGATTTAAAGCGCAGGGAGTACTTAAAGTTAAAACCCTTTACGTTGTTTAAATCTTCGAAACTGGATCGACCAAAGAGATATAAAATTTCGGGCCAAGCCCTAACCTTTGATCAAGTTTACAGTATTTTTAATGAGAGTAGTCTTGATAGGAAGCGTTTTAAGAAAGGGTGGTTTTGGGGTAAGAAACGTAAGCCCATTAAAGTTGTGTCTGTAAAAAAGGACCTTAAAAAGAAGGGAGATTTTGCGAAAAAGAATTATTATAGGAAGAAAGGCTCACGGGACTTTAAGTTTAACAAGTTTCGGGGTAAGAAGCGCTTATTTAAGGCCAGTCGTTTTACTAATAAAGATTATATGGATGTTTTGCTGAATAGGAATAAAAAGACTAGAAGTAATCGTAAAACATCCTATCGATTAGGCTTGGAAGAGAAACGTAAATTGAAGTTTTTTTATGGTTTTATAGCAGAATCCTCTTTTAAATCGGTTTACAAACATTTTCACAAATATCAGAATGACTATTTTTTTCGATTTTTGCGTTCCATGGAATCACGTTTATTTATGGTTTTAGTGCGCTCAGGTTTTTTTAATAGTATGAAACTCACAAAGCAGTTAGTGTTACACTCCCATATAAAAGTAAATGGTTCTGTCATTAGTGACTACAATTACCTTATAAAGCGCGGGGATTTAATAACGTTTGATATTGATAAGACTACTTTACATAGCAGCCATTTTAAAGTTAGTTGGGTGAATAGGAAGGTTATTCCTCGTTCAAATATGGTTGTTAGTTATAAGTTACCTGCTATAATAGTATCGGACGACTTAAAGGGTCTTGAGCAGATATCGCTACAGTTTAGGGCAAATCTTCAGAAATTAAATAGTTTTTATAAAATTTAAATATAATTAATATTTATTATCGTATTCCTTATCGGTGAGAGTCTTCGGTTTTATACTTATTTTGCGCCATTTGTGATAAATTTTTGGATTTAAAAACTATAAGGTATGGATGTTCGATTAGAATGTGCTAAAGTTTTGGCTGCTGGCTTGGCCACTATTAGTTTAGTAGGTGCTGGTGCAGGAGTTGGTGTTGTATTCGGTTCGTTATTAGTTTCTTTTTCTCGTAACCCAGGTTTGAAGAATGAATTATTTCAGTACGCAATTTTGGGTTTTGCTCTTACTGAGGCGGTTGGTCTGTTAGGTATAATGATGGCGTTTTTGCTATTGTTTACTTAACCGCAAATCTTTTTCTTATATAAGAAAAAGATTTTTGTAAAAAACCGTAAATATGTTTTAAATAACGTAAAGTTTGCTTGCTTATACAATAAACGTTAGGTAAAATTAGTTAGGACGTGCGTTAAACTAAAAAAACCTTAAGCGCTCCCAACCCCTATATTTTACTTATACGGAAAATTGTTTCTTTTAAAGGATAACTTAGGTTTTTTCGGTTTCCTCCGACTTTTTTAATTACGTTTGTTGATGCTGTTAGCAGCAGATCCATTTTTTATGCGATTTATCGAATGCTTTTTCTGTACCCTGCGCCAGTTAACTTAAGTTATTTATGGAATTTTGGAGTATACGCCCTGGTAGGTTTAGTTATTCAGATATTAACAGGTATACTTCTTGCTATGCATTATGCACCAGAAATGAATTTAGCATTTCTTAGTGTGGAGCACATTATGCGTAATGTTAATCATGGTTGGCTACTAAGATATGTACATGCTAATGGTGCATCCATATTTTTTATGGTTGTTTACGTGCATGTTTTTCGTGGAGTTTACTATGGATCATTCATGCATCCTCGACAAGCTTTATGGGTTGTGGGTGTGCTAATACTTTTGTTAATGATAACTACGGCTTTTTTAGGGTATGTGCTTCCGTGGGGACAGATGAGCTTTTGGGCTGCTACAGTAATCACTAATTTATTTTCTGCAATTCCAAAAATTGGTAATGACATAGTTATATGGCTTTGGAGTGGTTACTCTGTTTCAAATGCGACTTTGACTAAATTTTTTAGTTTGCATTATTTTTTGCCTTTTGTGATTGCAGCATTAGTTTTTATACATATTTTACTATTACACGAATCTGGTTCTAATAACCCGTTGGGATTTTTTTTACGTTCCGACTTTGTTGGTTTTTTTCCGTATTACACGGTTAAAGATCTGTTCGGTTTTGTTGCGTATTTATACGTTGTTTGTTCGTTAGTTTTGCTTGTGCCTAATTTATTAGGCCATAGCGATAACTACATACAAGCTAACCCTATGGTTACTCCAGCGCATATTGTTCCAGAGTGGTATTTCTTACCATTTTATGCAATTTTGCGCTCTATCCCAGATAAATTGGGGGGTGTAATTGCTTTAGCTGCCGCGATTATTATGCTATTTTTATTGCCGTGGCTGTTTAAAGCAGAGACTAGAAGTATGCGTTTTCGGCCTCTTTCTAGGATAGCGTTCTGGTTTTTTCTAGTTGCGTGTCTTTTGCTAGGTTGGATTGGGAGTATGGCAGCCGAGCAGCCATTTGTGTTTGTGGGACAGACGTTGACAGCTATCTATTTTTTATATTTTTTGGCTATAGGCCCATCTATTATATTTTTAGAGAAGCTATTCTGGTCTGAAGCACCAATGGGTAAAATAGAAACCCTGTAGTAGAAAACACTTTTAATAGGGATTAGTATGGATAACTTGAATAGTGTAAATATCACGAATTTAAAAGATTGGTTTGTGCGTTGGTTTTGTTCTACCAATCACAAGGATATCGGTACGCTGTACTTAATTTTTGGTGTGTTTTCTGGTTTAATAGGAACTTATCTTTCTGTTCTTATTCGACTGGAGCTAGCTACTCCGGGTCCCGGCCCTCTTATGAATAATTATCAGCTGTATAATAACATAATTACAGCTCATGGTTTGATAATGATTTTTTTTATGGTTATGCCTATCATGATGGGAGGTTTTGGTAATTGGTTGGTTCCTATTATGATTGGTGCCCCGGATATGGCGTTTCCTCGGCTTAATAATATCAGTTTTTGGTTATTACCCCCTTCGTTAATTTTAATGCTTCTTTCTTCTTTTATCGAGGTAGGTTCAGGTACTGGTTGGACTTTATACCCTCCCCTTAGTAGTTTGCAAGGGCATCCTGGCGCAGCTGTAGATCTAGCAATTTTTACAATACACTTAGCCGGAGTTTCTTCGTTATTAGGTGCTATAAATTTTATTACTACAATAATAAATATGAGGGCTCCTCACATCGGATGGCATAGATTGCCTTTGTTTGTTTGGGCAGTGTTTGTAACTGCTTGGATGCTTCTTTTATCTTTGCCTGTTTTAGCCGCAGCTGTTACTATGGTGTTGACGGATCGTAATTTTAATACTACATTTTTTGATCCTTCTGGGGGCGGTGATCCTATCTTGTACCAACATTTGTTTTGGTTTTTTGGCCATCCCGAAGTTTATATACTGATTGTACCAGGTTTTGGTATTATTAGCCACATTGTCTCAGGTACTGTAAATAGACCAATTTTTGGGTATCTTGGTATGGTTTATGCCATGGTATCAATTGGGGTTCTAGGTTTTATCGTTTGGGCACACCATATGTATACAGTTGGTATGGATGTTGATACTCGAGCTTACTTTACGGCGGCTACGATGATCATTGCGGTTCCGACGGGTATAAAAGTTTTTAGTTGGTTAGCAACTATGTGGGGAGGTCAACTTCGATTTACTGTGCCATTTATGTTTGCTTGTGGATTTTTACTTTTATTTACGATTGGTGGTTTAACTGGTGTAGTTTTAGCTAATTGTGGTATCGACATTGCTTTCCATGATACTTATTACGTAGTGGGACATTTTCACTATGTTTTATCTATGGGTGCAGTTTTCGCTATATTTGCAGGTTTTTACTATTGGGCAGAGAAACTATTTGGTTTCGTTTATAGTCGGAGATTGGGTATGCTTCATTTTTTTTTAACTTTTATTGGAGTTAACGTGACTTTTTTTCCAATGCATTTTTTAGGTCTTTACGGTATGCCTCGACGTATACCTGATTATCCGGATATGTACATATTTTGGAATAAAGTTTGTTCTGTGGGGTCTTTAATAAGTGCTTTTGGTCTTATTCTATTTTTATATATTCTTTACACTATGTTTACTAATCCGAGAACTTGGGAATTAGAAGAATTCGATAACTTTCATCCTAACTCGTATTGTAATCATTTTGTAGATTCGAAAAAATAAAAATTTTTAATACAATTAGATATATTTTATAAATATCCCTTTTTAAAAGGATATTTTGTTGTCATGTTACTATTCTAAAGGATACCTAGATTTAGATTTTTGAGACGATAAATTTATCGAAAAGGTTAGAAGAGATAACACTTGGTTTCAGATGAACTGACCTGTCTCCTGGGTGAACCCAGAGTATTTTACGGAGTGAATTGAAACATCTTAGTAACTCTAGGAGTATAAATCAACATAAGAGATTTCGATACTAGTGGTGAGCGAATTCGAAAAGTTTTAGATCAGGTTGTGATTTGTAACGTTTGAAATTCTGTGGAATTCGGGAACTTTATGAGTAATAGTCTTGTACAATATCAAATTGCATGGAACAATTTTGAGTATCTCGGGTTTCGGGAAGACCCGTTTGAATATGGTTGGACCACCAACTAAATCTAAATATAAATCTAAAATCGATAGTGGACAAGTACTGTGAAGGAAAGGTGAAAAGCACTCTGAGCAAAGAGGTTGAAAAGAGTTTGAAATTGGAATAGTGGTCAGCTATATTATAGCGTACCTTTTGCATAATGGGCCAGCAAGTTAGTAGTTTTAGCAAGCTTAACTTTTATAGGTAGGCGTAGAGAAATCGATTATTAATTAGACATTAGTTAAAACTGCTAGACCCGAAACCAAATGAGCTAACTACCGCCAGGTTGAAGGCAGATTAATTGTCCGCTGGAAGACCGAACCCGTGTCTGTTGCAATATACTGGGATGAGCGGTGGTTAGGGGTGAAAGGCTTATCAAATTTGGAGATATCTGGTTTTCCACGAAATTTATTTAGGTAAAGCGTTGTAAAAATTATTTACGTAGGGTAGAGTAAGCAAACTTTTGGGGGAAGTAACATTCTTACCAGGGTTATTAAAACTTCGAATATGCGTAAATGTACTACAACAGACAGAATTTTGGTGACAAGGTCAGAATTCGAGAGGGAAATAGCCCAGACTGGAAACTAAGGTTCTTAATTAAACTCGAAGTGCTTTAAAGAGTTCTTCTACTTTGACGATCAGGAGGTGGGCTTGGAAGCAGCCATCCTATAATGAAAGCGTAACAGCTCACTGATTAGAGCGTAGAATTATTCTGCAAATGTTCGGAGCTAAAGAGTTTAACCGAAGTTCCAGGTATAAAATTACGGTAGTGGAACGTTCTGTAACTTGTTGAATGTGATTTGATGAGAGTCATTGGAGAGATCAGAATTGAGAATGCTGGCAATAGTAACTATAAACAGTTTGAAAATGACTGTCGCCGTAAACTAAAGGTTTCTTTGGTGAAAAATTATTTGCCAAAGGTTACACGGTCCCTAAGTTTTTACTAAAAAGTAATAAATGATGGGTTTACAATCAATTTTTTGTTTGAAATTGTGTCGCGAGTGACGGATTTAAACGAGCCCACTTTGTTTATCATGCGATATAGGTTTATTTAAATTCCAGGAAAAAGCTCGTTGAGGGGTCGTCTTGGAACCTTTGTAATATAAGACCCATGTATGGCAGATTTGTTTTTGCCCCTTTTACCGTACTAAAACCGACTCAGGTTAGTTGGCAGAATTCTGCTAAGGCGTTGGAATAATAATACTAAAGGAACTCGGCAAAATAACTCCGTAACTTCGGAATAAGGAGTGCCTCATCTGAGGTATAATAAATTGGGGGTGGTGACTGTTTATTAAAAACACAGGACTCTGCTAAATCATACGATATTGTATAGGGTCTGACACCTGCCCGGTGCTGGTAAGTTAAAAGGATGGGTTAGCGCTCAAAATTTAACCTCCATGCAAACGGCAGCCGTAACTCTAACGGTTCGAAGGTAGCGAAATTCCTTGTCGGGTAAGTTCCGACCTGCATGAATGGTGTAACAACTTCTCCGCTGTCTCTAGTATTAATCCAGTGAAATTGAAATGTTTGTGCAGATGCGAACATTTTCTGGCTAGACGGAAAGACCCTGTGCACCTTTACTACATTTTTACATTGTTTTTTAATTCTCACTGTGTAGTATAGGCATTAGCTTATCAGGACTCGGTACTAACCGATTTTTTAGGCTTCAATGAAATAACGCCCTTTGAGGGTTCAAAAACTTTACAACCTTTAGCGATTTTCTAAAGGTACAGTGTATGATTGGTAGTTTAACTGGGGTGGTTGCCTACTAAATTGTAACGTAGGCGCGCATAAGGTAAGCTCGTATCAATTTTATGTTGGTATGTGCATGCAATGGTGTAAGCTTGCTTGACTGAGAAATTGGCAAATTTCTTAGGGAACGGGGTAAGCGATTACTTCTGTTCGGTCATAGTGATCCGGCGTTTTTGTGTGGAAAAGGCGTCGCTCAACGGATAAAAGGTACGCCAGGGATAACAGGCTAATGATCTCTTAGAGTCCAAATCGACGAGATTGTTTGGCACCTCAATTGGGGTCTAAGTTAAAAACTTAGAGAATTAGGCTATATGCTGGAAACTCCTAAAGCTAGCAATACATCTTGTGGTGGTATTACTAGAATTCCATTTAAGTTCTTGAGATGTGACAATTTGCTAGATAACCTTGGCGGGTTAATGGACAATCAGCAGGAAACCAAAGTTTTGAATTTGTTTTAAAACAAGTAGGATCCTCAGAGACTACACGCCTAACCTTAAACAAAATTTTAAAATTTTGTTTAAGGATGATATAGTCCCATCTGCTGGGAAACCTGCAGAGAGATAGTTTCCTAGTTTTTATTAAATTTTAGGGAGCTATTGAACTTATTAAAAATATCTTGAATGTCTAAAGTAGATGTATCTAAAAAGAAACATTATATCTAAAAATATTTTGATTGGCAGCTTGCTGGGCGATTTGAATCTTCAGTACATGGGTTTGAATTGGCGCATACGGGCTATTCAGCATAAGAAGCACGAGGATTGGTTAAGAACTGTACATTTTCATTTGGAGCCGGATCCTACGAGAGTATTGAAGTACGATCGTTACAATCGTGTTTGGTTTAATACCCTGACTCTTGATTCATATGAGTTAGGTAGCATTGGCTTCAAATTTTACCCATTCGCTACTGCTTTATCCTCGGGTCGGAAAGTTGTTCCTTCTGATATTAAGCATTTATTAACAGAGCCGGCTGGCCTAGCGGCTTGGTTTATGGATGATGGCTCGAGGAGGGGTACGAGTGGTTATATTCTTTGTACTGATTGTTTTGAAGATGCTGAAGTTGAGTTGTTACGCGAGATGTTGGCTGTTAATTTTGATATTGTCGATACCTCTATCAATAGAAAAGATGGTAATCCGCGATTGCGAATAAAGACTGGTTCAGCGACTAGGTTTAGAAATTTAGTTGAACCGCACATTGTTCCAAGTTTTAGGTATAAACTTTAGAGTATTTTTAATAGGAAGATAATGCGATGTCGGCTCATCACATCCTAGTGCTGAAGAAGGTACTAAGGGTCTTGCTGTTCGCAGGTTAAAGTGGTACGTGAGCTGGGTTTAGAACGTCGTGAGACAGTTCGGTTCCTATCTACCAGGAATATTTAAAAACAAAAAGAATTTGACCTTAGTACGAGAGGATTGGGTTGAAAGTACCACTGGTGATCGGGTTGTTTATAAAAGCATAGTCTGGTAGCTAAGTACTAATTTTTAATTACTGAAAGCATATAAGTAAGAAATAGTTTCTTTTTGATTTTTTAGTAAAATGCCAGAAGAGCATTTAGTTAGGTTGGGGGTGTAAGAGAAGTAATTTTTTTAGCCTACCAATTCTTAAAATACAAATGTGTAAATAATAGTAAAAAAAAAAATAATTATAAGACCATTAGGTGTAGGTTACAGATTATGCTCTATTCTCTAATCTGGAACCATAGTTCTATTGATTTAGAGTTTTTGGGGGATAGAGTAACGGTAGCTCGACAGACTCATGCTCTGCAGGTACTGGTTCGATTCCGGTTCTCCCCGGTTTAGCATAACTTTAGATAAAAGGTTAACATTGGGGAAGATAAAAAAATAAAATGTGTGTGGGTAATGAAATTTAAGCAATAAAAAATGGTTGGCCAGTATACGGATAATATTTTAGTGTATTTTTTTAAGATAGTAGCCGTTTTTTCTATTTACGGCATTCTGTCTGCTACTTTATTTTTTTTTTTAGCAGCCTTTCTTATATTTTTGTATGTTCATAGAAAACTTTATTCCTCAAGGCTTTATGATGACGATGATAATCTTCCAAAATATGTAAATAATCCTTCATACGAGAATACTGATTATGAAAATAATTCTGTATTGCATAATCAGTATTTTGCGGTGTTGCGAGCTTTATTTTATTTTTATTCTTTTCTTTGGTTTATGACCTACTTTGGCGTTGCTAGAGCATTGTATTTGTACGCGTTCTTTAGTTTGCTATCTTATGTATACTTGTATGCTTGGCACGATTTTAGGGGGTATGAGCGTTCCTATTTAAATAAGATAAGCCTAATGGATCCGCGGCCCGGCTTTTATCGTAGCAGTACTCTGGGTGGTGTTGACGATGAATTTGCTTTTAAATTCTTGGAGGATTTTTCAACCAAACCCTTTTTGGATACTAGGTTTCAGATTTTGCAATCACCCAAACATCTAGGCGGTTATGGTGGTGTTAACATATTAAATGTAATGTTAACTAAAGACCCTTACTTTTTGTCTAAATTTTTGTACTATTATGCAGATATTTACGTATATAATAGTATCCATAATTTTTGGGTAGAGGTTTCAAGGATAAGTTGCCCGGACGTTACAAGTAAACGTGTGTTTAAGGATTCTGAAAATTATGTTGGCGGTACCCAGATTCGGTTTTATCCTACGGAGCATTTTGGGTTAATTGATATGCTTGATCAATTTTCTCCAACAGCGACTTATATAAAGTCGCAAACTTTTTTATTTAATACGCTTAGAGATGTTTATAGGAGTACGGCGATTCAGTCTTTCAGTGATTCCTTATATCTTCGTTACTTGCATGATCCTTTTTTCCGTTTGGGTGTTACTGTTTCGACTAATACAAGCTGTTTCCCTCATTACAAGGAGGATTTTTCGAGTTTTTCAGAATTTAGGTCTCTTCTTGAAAGTTTTTTGTTAGCGCCTGCTCGGCTGGATTTTCTACTTCACCGGGTTAAGGAGGAGTTCGGGGTTAATAACAATCTTTTGCGTGATGTTGCGTCTAATTTTAATTTAAAGGCTAGGAGTACTATTTTTAATTTGTTTCCTAAAACTTATTACTTTAAGTGGTTGTCATATTTTTTATCTTTTTTTTTGACCGAGACTTCTCTAAATCTTCGATTTAAAAATATTTTAATACCAGAGCATTGGTATAATTTATTGTCCATGTACCGTTACAAGCGTAAACCTAGTAGAAGTCGTGCAGGTTTGCATTTTTCAAGATTGTGGACAGCTCAAATGCGCTATAATACAGACTATACTTACAGGCGGGGTATTTTAGAGTTCGTGTTCAATTCTTATTTATATCCTGTTAATGATCGCTCAAAAACCTATTATTACTTAAATGGTTTTACACGATTTAATATGCTAGAGTCTTTCGATTTTGTTAGTTTATTGGTAGAGCCCCTTTTTATGTTTCCTGCGAAAGCTTACGTTAATCGGGTGCGCGCGTATGTGGACGATTCGCAAAGATTAAATGTTCGTGAACCCCTGAAAGTTTTCGATATAAGGAAGTTTATTAGGAAATCGGGAGATGGGATGGAGCCCTTTATTAGTGTCGACTATTTTATGTATACGAACAATGTTAATTTTATTAATGATTTGGACAGCATGGCCCATAATGACGATCATTTTCAAGGCCCAATTAACAATTTTTATGAAAATTTGTTGCCCGCGTTTTCGAATTTAGCGAATAATTCTATTATGGCAGCTCTACGTAATTTTGACTTTAAATCTAGTTATTTGTTAAATATGTTACTTTTTGTGGGCCCTAGTTGGCTAACGTTAAAAAATGCGCTTGAGTCTAGCCCCACATTTAAAATTTATTTAAAAAATCTTGTTTACAATAAGCCTACTAGTGAATTTTATGAGTGGTTCGCGTACAAGAATGCTTCGAAACCGCTTTTTCATCTTTATGAGCTGTCATTGGATTTACTTGTAAAATCACCTATTTTTTTGAGGATTGTGGAGGGTACTTCAGAATCTTTAGCAGCACCTGGGATTAGTGTTTTAGGTAATACATTGGTTGTTTTCGGTAATTACCAAAATTTAGTTAATCGGATTGCTTTAAAATCTTCGTTAGGTTATAAAAGATTAGCTGAAAGTCGACCTGGGCAACTAGCCTTTAAGTTGGGCAGGATAAAGCGTTCTATGATAAGAAGAGTTTCTTCAATCCCCCGTCCGTATAAAAAACCGTATATTTATTTTAGCCGACTACCATTTATAAATTTTAGTATGGTTTCTCCCCTTTCGATTTTAAAATTTACAAACTTTGGCCTATTAGAGAGAAAAGAGGAACGTTCTAAGCTTCGAATATTGTTTAGAGATCCCTTTTTATTTTTTAATAAAAATAAAAAAATAGGCAAAGGAGAACTATTTCGTAGATTTTTATGGTCAAACATATTTCTTAAGCCTGTGTTTGCTGCAGCTATTTTTTGTATTACGACTCCCCCATCGAAAGATTTTTCTAAAAATTTGTCTACCTTTTTGTTGAAAAATCTTTCTATTTGGCTTCAAGACAGGTATGCATTTTCTCAAACCTATATTAATTATATTTTTTCAGATTTAGCAATTTTTCGGGAATACGTGTATTTTTATTATAACAAGCACGGGTTATTAAAGAATTTTGATTTATGGGATGATCTATCGAAAAATCAATTTGAAATACCGCTTTGGAAATCCTATTTAAATTCGATTTTTTCGGACAATCTGTTTTATTCCTATTCTATGTCAAGGGGGTACTGCCCTACCTTTGCTTTATCAAGCTTGTTATTGGATCGCAAAGCATCTATGAATTTTTTATTTGAAATAAAAAATAATTATGTTTTACAATTTCCAACAAAGTATATGAATTTTATGGCTATACGTAGTTCTGAAGGTTCTATGAATTTTGGTAGAAGCACTTGGAAGCTATTTGTGTCGACTTTAAATGCCTTGGTTTACCTTTTGGTTAAATCTGTATTAAGTGACGGTAAACCAGATTTTGGCAATTCTTTTGATAATTTTCTTATATTGTTGGAACAACTTAAACGGGACCTAAAAGCCTATAATTATATAACTAAGCGTCTCTTTTTAACACTTGACCCGCTTTTTGACTTTAAACGTATGTTGAATATTATTCCAGAGGATACCGGCTTGCCGCTTTATTCGATAAATAAAGCAAAAGGGGTTGATTGGTGGGAAGGCGTTCCCAATAATACGGTATTTAAATCTATCGAGCATGCCCTACAATTAGACTTGTATAAAGATTCGGCTATAAATAAACATAAATTTAATTTATATATGGCGGATTTTTGGGATGATTTCAGTAAATGTAAGTTTACGGCTAGCCTGAATAATTTGTCTCATGATAGATTACCTTCTAGTTTGGTGCTAAAAATTTTTAATAGAGGTGTTTCTAGGGCTTCTGTTGTTGCAATTTTAACGACTAGTTCGCTTAGTAGTAGTTTGAAAAAAATTGCTTACACTATTTTTTTAAACGAGTTCAGAACTCGAGATAGTGACCGTTTTACGCTTATCGAAAGGTACAATGAAAGTTTATGGGGATTAGACTCTTTCTATGGAGTTAAAGATTTATCTAATTATTTTTTTAGTACTAAAGTTGTGGATAGTTCTGATACTGAATCCTATTTTATTGATGCAAGGTTTTTTTACACTGGGAATATGGAGTCTAGTCTTTCTATTCACCGCACCCCTATAGGATTTCGTTCTAGACTAGGTGCTTTTAGATCGTCACATTTATTTTCGTTGACTTCTTTAAACAATATTTCAAGATCGGGCTGGTATTATTCCCTTTTTACAAAAAAACCCCTATTTCACCACGAACGCTTATCTTTGAATATTTCTAATAATAGTGATCATATTTTTTTAAATGAGCCCTATATTGGTATTAAATTTTCTCGGATTTCGTTTTTTTATTTTTTTTTATATTGGTTTGTAAAGCAATTTAGCTTATTTTTTAATGTTACTGCACGTTATTCTATAAAATATTACCGTTTTAATTGTGTTTACGATCCTTTGAGAGGAAGTTAGCTGTTAATTTTAATTTTTAGGCTTTTTGTTGGGCTATAGTTTAATGGTAAAACGTTTGTTTTGCATACAAAGGTTATAGGTTCAAGTCCTATTAGCTCCAACAAAAAAGTTTAATTTTCCTAGTGACGGTGCTCGTGATAATTATAGAAGTTGTAACCCAAGTGGCAGAGTGGTCTAACGCACCGGTCTTGAAAACCGAGGTTTCTCAGATGAGATCGAGAGTTCGAATCTCTCCTTGTCCTTCTAGAAGATAAAATTTTTGTTGAGCGGGGTTTGCGATAGGAAGTTTCTATAACATGGTTTTAATATTTTATTTTATTATTCTATTTCCTGCTCTTTT
>WPCH01232336.1_pt1 | contig 20523 bp, 21 predicted proteins | sample 5399881 | NCBI WGS metagenome assembly WPCH01 (sample SAMN12869468, study PRJNA574797) | sludge metagenome | isolation source: wastewater treatment of pH5 | place: China:Beijing | collected 2019-05-20
CATGGCAGGACTTTCTTTAGGTATAGGGAATTTAGGCGTAGAAGGGCAGGAGTCATGAAATGGAGAATGTCATGTTTTTCTTTGCTGACCTTCCCGTCTATTCCTATGGCTTCATGTTAGGCTTGGGGTTGTTGATTGGCTCCGCACTAGCACAGCGAGAAGGAAGACGTAAGGGGCTAGGTTCTGAGTTTGTCTTTCGGTTTATTGTTAAGACTGTATCAGTCTTTCTTATTGCAGGTCGTTTTGCCTATGTATACCAGTTCCATGGTTTACGGACTTTTATCTACCCTTGGACTCTGTTTTCGGGGGTGCAAATTGATGAGTCTCGTGGGCTAGTGGCTGCTGGTGTGTACACGGTTTACTTTTTGGTCAAACATGTCAGAAATCCAGCCGCTTTTCTCGATGCTTTGGTCCCATCGGTGGCACTGATACAGTCCTCGGGTTATCTGGGGTCTAGTATTCTTGGGCGAGAGACGACAAGTGTGTGGTGGGGGATTGACTTGGGCGAGTTTCTGCTGCACCCTTTACCCCTATACTTCGCCTTGACCTATTACTTTATTTTCTCGTTCCTGTGGCGATTGAGGCGTAATTTGCGCTACGACGGTCAACTGTTGTTAGGGTATTTGGCTCTAAGTGCTCTTGCACAGCGTTTGTTAATGCCCTTCCGTGAAGTATTTGGCGAATCGACGAATCCATGGTTGTACTCGGTTGCTTTTGTGTTATTTGGCGCAGCCTTTTTCTACGGACATGTTCGCTCACCCTATATTGATTCCAAACGCAGACTGAATCTAAACAATTGGCGTTCATGGTTGATCTATGTTGTTTCTTTAGTAGGTGTGAGTCTAATCATGATTCGAGTTTTTTTCTGGCGCTTTAGTTAAAGAGGGGGTTGCAGCATGTTGAAAGAGTGGGTGCGAAGTCGCTTAGAGGAAGACTCTTATCGGCTGACACCACAAAGAGAAGCGGTAGTGGATGTGTTGATTGCCAATGCCAACGATCATTTGTCGGCTGAAGAGGTTTATATGCACACCAAGAAGCTGTATTCAGAAATCGGTTTAGCCACGGTTTATCGGAATTTGGAGTTGCTTGAGAAGTTGGGAATCATTCATAGGTTCGACTACGGGGATGGTCAGAATCGCTATGAGATCAAGCTTGGCAATCTTGAAGAGCACTATCACCATCACCTAATCTGTAGGACCTGTGGTGCCATCGGGGAGTTCCATAGTGACTTGCTTGAACCGATAGAACGGCGAATTGCCAGAGAAGCAGGTTTTGAGGTAACTGATCACTGCCTTCGTTTTTTCGGACTTTGTGCAACTTGTCGTTCTTTGAAGGACTGTTCAATCAACGACACTTGACAACACCACGCGCTAAAGTGTATTATGAAGGCAATTATAGACATAACAGCGTTGATGGGGAGTAGTAAATGGCAAACCCTTCCAGAGAAGAAAGCCTTGTGCTGCGAGCTTTCTAAGCATGTGGCCATTGAAGTCGCCCCGGAGCTTCTCAGGTAAACTGTTCTGCGAGCAGTTCTTTACATTGCTTCAATGTTCGTAGCAGTGCAATTTTTGGCAATGCCAAGAATTGCCGAGGCTTGCATTGCGAAGCAGCGCAAGACACACGAGACGGTGGTTCCGTTATAACCTCTGAGTGCTCCCTTTCTTGCGAGGGGAGAATTAAGGTGGTACCGCGAAGTAGCTTTTCGTCCTTACGAGACGAAGGGCTTTTTTATATTTAACAAGGGAGTTGCGACTAATGGAGAAAACGTACGATCCGAAACAAGTAGAAGCAAAATGGTATGAGTATTGGGAGAGCAATGGCTGTTTTCATGGTGAGGTCGATGAGACGAAAGAACCTTTTTGCGTTGTGATTCCGCCTCCGAATGTCACCGGCCAATTACACATGGGCCATGCCCTTGATAACACTATGCAAGACATCCTCGTGCGTTGGAAGAGAATGCAGGGCTTTAATACTGTCTGGATTCCTGGCACAGACCATGCGGGAATTGCTACCCAGGCAAGAGTGGAAGCTCACATACGCTCTACTGAGGGCAAAGGCCGCGAAGATCTGGGACGAGAGGAGTTTCTAAAGCGTACTTGGGCTTGGAAGGAAGATTACGGCAATCAAATCCTTAATCAGCTGAAGAAACTGGGGGCTTCCCTGGACTGGGAGAGAGAACGCTTTACCATGGACGAAGGCTGCTCCCGGGCTGTGCGTGAGGTTTTTGTTCGCCTGTTTGAAAAGGGGCTAATTTATCAGGGGAATTATAGTGTGAATTGGTGCCCCAACTGCGCTACCACCCTCTCCGATATTGAAGTGGACCACGAAGAAGAAACCGGTAAGCTTTATCACATTCGTTATCCCTTTAGCGATGGTAGCGGGTTTATTCAAGTCGCAACCACAAGGCCCGAGACGATGTTGGGTGATACGGCCATAGCGGTGAATCCAGCGGACAAACGCTATGCGCACTTGTTGGGTAAACCCGTGACGGTACCCTTGATCAATCGGGAGGTTCCCATTGTAGCCGATGACTACGTGGACTTGGAGTTTGGCACCGGCATGGTGAAGATTACACCGGCCCATGATCCCAACGATTTTGAGATAGGATTACGACATAACTTGCCCCAGGTTCAGGTTATTGGTCTTGATGCTATCATGACGGAGGAAGCAGGGGCTTATGCCGGCTTAGAACGCTACGAGGCACGTCGACAAGTGCTGCGCGATCTGGAAACAGGCGGTTTCTTAGTGAAAGTGGAAGATCATGATCACGCGGTAGGCCAATGTTACCGTTGCAGTACTGTGGTAGAACCAGTGGTTTCGAAACAGTGGTTTGTAAAGATGGAACCACTAGCTAAACCCGCCATTGCGGCGGTGGAAAACGGGGAGATTCGTTTCGTTCCCGAACGCTTTAGCAAACACTATCTCCGCTGGATGGAGAATTTGCGGGACTGGTGCATTTCGCGACAACTGTGGTGGGGACACCGCATTCCGGTTTGGTACTGTGCCGATTGCCAAAAGGTCTTTGCCAGTGTTGACGAGCCGAAAGCTTGTGTTCAGTGTGGTTCTTCCCAGATTGAACAGGATCCTGATGTGCTGGATACTTGGTTTTCTTCAGCCCTTTGGCCTTTTTCCACCTTAGGGTGGCCAGAAAAGACGGAGGAGCTTGCACACTTTTACCCAACATCTGTTTTGATTACAGGTTTTGATATCATCTTTTTCTGGGTAGCACGTATGATTGTCATGGGTTACGAGTTCATGGGTGATCGGCCTTTCAAGGATGTCTTGATCCATGGTTTAGTACGGGATACCCAGGGTAGGAAGATGAGCAAATCCTTGAACAACGGGGTAGACCCCTTAGACGCCATTGCAGAGTACGGAGCGGATGCCCTGCGCTTTAACTTGGTTATCGGGGTGGCTCCCGGAAATGATTTGCGCTACATTCCGGAAAAAGTGGAGGCCTACCGTAATTTTGCCAACAAGATCTGGAATGCTTCGAGATTTGCTTTGATGAATCTAACAGATTTTAACCATCGCCAACATAATATGGGCTCTTTGGAGTTTACCATGACGGACCACTGGATTTTGAGTCGCTACGAATTTACCGCTAAGGAAGTGACGCGTTTTCTAGAACGTTATGATGTCGGTGAAGGCGCCCGTGTGCTTTATGAGTTCCTCTGGAATGAACTTTGTGACTGGTATATTGAACTTGTGAAGCCTAGGCTCTACGGTAAGCAGGGAGAAGAATCTCGTTATGTGGCCCAGTATGTGCTCTGGTATGTGCTTAAGGGTACAGTGGAGCTCCTCCATCCTTATATGCCCTTTATTACGGAGGAGATCTGGCAAAATCTACCCCATGAAGGCGATACAATTATGTTAGCGCCCTGGCCTGTCCCTGAAGGGTTGTCTTCGCCAGTTGGGGAGAAGACGATGGAGACAATTATGGCCGTGATTACTGCGATTCGCACCATGCGCAGTGAGAAGAATGTTCCGCCAGGACGCAAGATAACTGCCATTTGCCAAGCTACGCCTGACGTCCAAGAGATTTTGGCCGCGGCAGAGCAGGACATTCTCAATCTGGCAGGCCTAGAAACGCTCGTTATTGAAGGTGTGGGTCAAAAGCCCGCCCAAGCCATAAGCGCGGTTGTTGAGGGTATAAACATCTTCCTCCCCTTAGCGGATCTTGTGGATATGCAGGCCGAGATTGCCCGCATTAAAAAGGACCTAGAGGCGACAGAACTCGAGTTACAACGGGCACAAAGCAAACTCGAAAACGAAGGATTTATTAGGAAGGCGCCGGCGCAGGTGGTGGAAAAAGAAAGGGAAAAGGTGGAGTCGTACCTAGGGACTCTTGAACGATTGCGGAGTTTACTCCAGGAGATGCAGGGATAGAATATGAAAATGATTGGGCAGAGAGAACGATTTGGCAGTCAATTGGGGCTTGAGCGCATTCAGCAGGTGTGCGATGCCCTAGGCAATCCAGAAAAGGAATTGAGATGCATCCACATCGCGGGGACGAGCGGTAAAGGGTCGGTCTCAGCGCTGTTGACTGCGGTGTTGATGCGTAGTGGGCTCAAGGTGGGGTCTTTTACTTCACCCCACCTCGAGCATTATAATGAACGTTTTCAAGTTAACGGAATCCCCATTGCCTCAGACGATCTTGAAGGGGTCGTATCCAATGCGGATAGTGCTTGTCGAAAGGTAGAGGCGGAGCACCCCCACTTAGGTGCGGTGACGGAGTTTGAGTTGGCTACGGCGGCAGGTTTTTTATACTTCCAGCAGAGCCAGGTTGATGTTGTGGTTTTAGAAACTGGACTAGGTGGTCGCTTAGATGCTACGAATGTAGTGCATCCCATTTTGACTGTGATTACTACTATAGCCTTCGATCATCAGGATCGTCTGGGGTCAACCCTTGAGGAAATTGCTACCGAAAAGGGCGGTATCATCAAGGAGCGGGTGCCAATTATTAGCGGAGTGCAGTCCCTTCTCGCAGAGGAGACGTTGAAGTGCATCGCAGAGGGCAGGAATGCTCCCTGGAGGAGTACGAGGGATGTCCCTTGGCTAAGTCACGGATGGAGCCTGGCCGGTGGGAGTCTGACTTTTCCCGAGATTGGTGTAGTTCATATTGGCCTCTTGGGCACACACCAGTTGCAAAATGCTGCCACCGCCCTCTTATCCATTATGGAGTTACGTCGCATGGGGTACAACATATCCCCCGAAGCAATAGAACAAGGCTTTAGCGAAGTTGTTTGGCCCGGTCGTCTTGAGGTAGTTTCCCGGAGGCCGTTTGTGCTACTAGATGGCGCCCACAATGAGGAGGGAATAGCAGCCCTCGCCCAAAATCTTCATCAGCTCCAGGGAGAGCTGGGAGGGGAGAAGTTTACCTTTCTCTATGGCATGCTACATACTAAGAGCCTGAGTCTCTTAGATCCCTTAGTGCCCCTTGCGGAGCGTTTCGTGTTCGCTACTGCAGATAGTGGACGCTTAGCTCCTATGGAACCAGCCATCATGGTAGACTATGTACAAAGTCAGGGTGTTAGTGCGGTAGGTTTTCACGATTTGGCAGAGGCTGTGGCGGAGGCGCAGAAAACACCTCCTCTCTGCATCTGTGGATCCTTGTATTTGATCGGCTCAATAAAGAGGTTTTTCCATCGCAAACTGTAATAATATGGTGGAGGGGGATTGCCGATGAGCGCTAAGAAGAAGCGGAAAAATTCGGGACAAGGGACAAACTTCGTAGTTACCCTGATTACACTTAGTATCACTTTTGTTTTTTTTGGTTACTTAATCGGGACCTATGCTGTACGAGCCTTGCAGAGCCAACATCAGACATCGATGCAGGTCAGCCAAGTCCAGGTTAATACACCTGTTGTCGCGAGGGAGTCCAGCCAAGCCCCGGCTCCGGCAAGTACCGTGACTCCTACACCTTCGGCAAAACCTGCATCTGCGCCACCATCGACGCCGGCCCAGACCCCACCTGAACCGGCGTCGCCGGCCGCAACTGTAGATCGGGTACAGGTTGGGGTCTTCTCCGAGCGGGCGAATGCCGATCGCATGGTCGCCATGCTGAAGGAGCATGGACATGAAGGCATCATTATTCCTGGGCCACCCCACAGGGTTCAAACCGGAGCATTTAGCTCGCAAGAAAATGCTGCTAAGCTCAGGCAAGAGTTGATTGGGAAGGGTTTTGAAGCGATTATAGTTCGTTAAGGTTGAGATTGTCCAAATAGGCATAACGCCCTCCCCCCGTTCATAGTAATGAATTGGGTGGGAGGGAGTTTGTTTGAGGACAAATCGAAGAAGGCGCAAACGTTCTAGGGGTCGCTCTTGTCTTCCCCTGCTGATTTTGTTCATGATGATGGTTGGGTTACCGGCACTCTTAGTCCGCAGTTGCACGGTCCCTTTTTTTTCTCCTCGGGATGTTCCCTTGGTGGGGCTTTGGGATAGCGGGCAAGACAGGCTTTTATCTATGACACTAGAAGAGTATGTCCAAGGGGTGGTGGCTGCCGAAATGCCAGCGAGCTTCGATATAGAAGCTCTAAAGGCGCAGGCGGTGGCCGCGCGAACCTATGCCTACAGACGCATTGCGCGCGATGAACGGATTCCAGAACACCCCGAGGCTCATCTTAGTTCGGACTTCCAGTCTGGTCAGGCATGGGTTTCATGGGATACATTCCTTCAGCGTAATGGAGGCTCGCCAGGTCTCTCCTTGCAAAGGAAGATTAAAAATGCAGTGAAGCAGACAGAGGGGATCATTGCACTGTATGACGGCGAACCGATTCTGGCCGTGTATCATTCTACTAGTGGTGGGCGGACTGAGAACTCTGAACACTATTGGAGCGAAGCTCTGCCCTACTTGCGTTCGGTTGAGGACCCCTATAGTTCGAACTCGCCGAGCCATTACTCCACCGCAACCATTCAACTTAGCAACTTAGCCCATGTCTTGGAAGTGCCAAGTGTTACCAATTTAAAAGTCGTAGAACGCTATCCCTCTGGACGGGTAAAGACGGTGGAGGTTGGGGATAAGTGGCTTAGTGGCCGGGATATCAGGCAACGCCTGTCGCTACGATCTACCTGGTTTACCGCGGATATCCTAGGTAATGAGATGGTGTTTTCGGTATGGGGTTATGGCCATGGCGTCGGAATGAGTCAATATGGTGCCCAAGGAATGGCTAAGGCGGGGTATGATTATGTGAACATCCTCCAATACTACTACCAAGGAATTGAGCTCACGAATGCTTATTAACTTGGAATGGAGGATGGAGGTGGATTATCACATACGGCGTCGCAGATTTGATCTTGAGGAACAGCTGTTGCGGCCGGGAGAGTATGACCACTCCCACTATCGGCTCTTGGATGGCTGGGAGATTAACAAGAACCCACTTCGTCACGACAAATATCTGCTGGAAATCGCTCGAGAACTTGGTTGGGCCACTTTGCCGCATTGGAAACGCTAACAAGGGAGTCTCTCAGGGCTCTCTTTTTTTGAGAAGGGAATTAGGAAGTAAGGGTGAATATCTTATTTAGCTAAACTAAGGTGGAATTCATTTTATGCATCTAATCTTGGCATCATCATCACCGCGGCGCAAGGCATTGCTCGAACAATTCGGTTTTTCCTTTTCTGTCCAGGTGTTACCTACGGTTGAAGAGGAGCATGGTGAACCATGCCAGGTGGTGTTGGCTAATGCCACTCGCAAGGCGATCCCTGTAAGTGCCGTTAATCCTGGCTGTTTAATTCTTGGCGCCGATACTATTGTGACCCTTGACGGTAATATTTTGGGCAAACCCAAAGATGCCAAGGCAGCTCAAGATATGTTGCTTTTTTTGAGTGGTCGAGAACACGAGGTGACAACCTCGGTGGTTTTAGGATTGAACGGTCAAGTCGCTCGAAGTTTTAACGAAACCACTAAGGTGCTCTTTCGTGAGCTCACCGAGGACGAGATATCGGCCTATATCGCAACAGGAGAGCCCTTCGACAAAGCCGGCGGCTATGGTATTCAGGGGTTTGGTGGACTACTTGTGAAAAGCATAAAAGGTTGTTATTATAATGTAGTAGGGTTACCTATGCCGACTTTGGTGGAGCATTTAAGATCGCTCGGTCTGGAGGTTTTTGGTTTTAAATAGGTCTCCTAGTCCGCCCAGGGACAGGGGGAAGGAGCAAGATTTGTTAAGAGTAATTAAGATGAAGGATGTGCCTGTGGAAGAGCGTCCTCGGGAGCGTTTAGTTCGCCATGGGGCGGACCGGCTAGCTAACAAAGAATTATTGGCCATTTTGTTGCGAACTGGCAACCAAGAGGAGTCCGCACTTATGTTGGCCGAACGGCTGCTGGCCCGGTTTGGTTCTTTGCCAGAGCTAGCTACCACGAGCTACGAAGAACTGCTTGCTGTCAAAGGTATCGGACCGGCAAAAGCCGCCGATATCCTCGCCGCTTTTGAGTTATCTAAGCGCTTAAGCGATTCCCACATGGAGTTTCATGGCGTTGTGCACAGCCCCAAGGATGCCGCTCAACTCGTCCTCAGGGAACTAAGCCTCGCCGACAAAGAACACTTCATGATTATTATGCTAAACATAAAACACCGTGTGATTGCCAAAAAAGTGATCTCTATCGGTCATTTGCATGCCTCTTTAGTGCATCCAAGGGAAATGTTCAAGGAGGCCATTAGGCGAAGTAGTGCTGCAGTTATTTTAGTGCATAACCATCCTAGTGGGGACTTGACACCTAGTAGAGACGACATCGCCACCACTGAGAGGCTGCGGGATGTAGGGGATTTGCTTGGCATAGATGTGTTGGATCACATTATCATCGGCGATAATCGTTATTTGAGCTTTCGCGAACAAGGATTGTTATAGGAGAAAGAAGGGGTAACAGTATGTTCAGGCGGTTTGGCAAGAATATAGGTATTGATCTGGGTACTGCAAATACGTTGGTGTTGGTGGAGGGCCGCGGGATTGTCATTAATGAACCATCCGTTGTAGCCATTGATCGAGACACCAATGAGATTTTTGCGGTAGGGAATAGGGCCAAAGAGATGGTGGGAAGGACCCCTGGAAATATCGTAGCCATTCGCCCTTTGAAAGATGGAGTGATCGCAGATTTTGAAGTCACCGAACGTTTATTAAGGGACTTTTTGAATAAGGCTACCCGTCGCTCCAGGCTCAGGCGACCCCGGGTCATTATCTCTGTGCCTTCCGGAGTCACCGAAGTCGAGAAGCGAGCGGTCATCGATGCCGCTTTGTCAGCGGGGGCTAAGGACGCTAGGGTGATCGAAGAACCGATGGCGGCTGCCATCGGGGCAGGATTGCCTGTTCAGGACCCTACTGGCACCATGATTGTGGATATAGGCGGAGGGACCACCGAAGTTGCTGTGATTTCCCTTGGGGGGATCGTATCTCAAAGATCCATCAGGGTGGCCGGCGATGAGATGGATGATTCAATTGTTCAATATATCCGTAGAGCTTACAATCTACTGATTGGGGAACGAACTGCAGAAAAGATCAAATCAGAAATAGGCTACGCTTTCATCGATGGTAAGGAAGAACTGACCATGGATATTAGGGGCAGAGACTTGGTTAGCGGTTTACCCAAGACAGTTAGCGTGTCTTCGACAGAGATTCACAAAGCCTTAGTGGAACCCATTCAATCGATTATTGATGCTGTTAAGGTAACCTTAGAGCGCACCCCTCCAGAGTTGGCCGCGGACATCATGGACAGAGGAATCATGATGGCAGGCGGTGGTTCCCTTCTAGCTGGTCTAGACGAACTTCTGATGAGGGAAACAGGTATGCCCGTCCACATTGCAGAGCGCCCTCTTACAGCGGTGGTGGAAGGAACAGGGGAGGCACTTAGGCATTTTGAACTACTACAGCGGATCATGTTAGGACCAAGGCGCTACTAGTGTGAAACTGGCCAACGACAAGGTGGTGGAAAGATGCTAGAACGCCTACTGCGCTGGAAAATCCCTATTATTATTATCTTAGTCTTAGTTCTGGTAGGAACAATCCACTACACTTCGGTCCGTCGGCCAGAGATAGGTCGACTTGAAGGCTTGTGGCGCGATATACTATCGCCATTCCAATGGCTTTTCGCCAAAATTGGTGGTTTTTTTCAGCATCAGGTGGCTGAGATAAACCGCTGGCGAGGGTTGAAGGAACGCAATGACGAGTTGGAGGAAAGGGTTGCCCAGCTTGAATCCGAAGTGTTTGTGCTTCGCAATCATCAGCGAGAGAATGAATGGTTACGTGAGGCCCTTGGCTTTAAAGATGAAGGACAGCATGACCTCCTCGTAGCAGAGGTGATCGGGCGGTCACCGAGTAATTGGGAAAGTACCATCATAGTGAACAAAGGACAAGCCCATGGAGTAAAAAGCGGCATGGCCGTCGTCACTAAGGCGGGGATTGTAGGCACAGTGATCAACAGCTCTCGCTTGGCCAGTACAGTGCTCTTAGTTGTAGATGCCCAAAGTGCTACTGGCGGCCTAGTACAGTCTAGTGGCGACTTAGTGCTTATTGAAGGAGGGCAACTGGATCGAGCCACCCTCTTGGCTAAGCCCCTAAGCCGTGATACAGCTGTCGAAGTGGGGGACGTTATCGTTACATCTGGTTTGAGTAGGATTTATCCAAAGAATCTACCCATCGGCGAGGTTGTAGCTGTTGAATCCCGGCAGTACGATTTATCTTTTGCTGCAATCGTAAACCCCTATGTGGACTTCACCCGCCTTGAGTATGTGCTGATTGTCATGCCACAAGGAGAGCGTTAGCAATGAAATATGTTGGTTACGGGTTCATCATAATCTTGGCACTGGCACTTCAGACGGTCTCGCCAGGACTGGGGCTCTTTGGATTTCGTCCAGAGTTGATCTTACTCCTGACGCTGGGTCTAGCCATGCTAGAAGAGGCCAGATTCGCTGCAGGTTTCGGATTTATAAGTGGCTTGCTTCAAGATGCATTGATCGGTCAGTTCATCGGACTATATGCAGGCGCGTATTTGTTGATGGCTGTCTTGGTCGGTCTTGCTACCAGGCGTTTTTACAAGGAGAACTTTGTAGTTCGTTTTGTTGTAATTTTTTCGGGGACTGTGTTCGGACAAATTCTCTATTTGTCCGGCGCCGCGTCCTTCGGTTCGTCTAATCTCTGGTCCTGGGCTACTTGGTCAGCAATTCTGGGAACCGGGCTTGTCAATGGTATATTGGGAGTGCTGCTATATCGACCTTTTTATGCCGTGAACAAACGATTGGCTTACTTAGATGAGTTGCTAAAAAGAACGGGGTGACGTAGGTGCAAGAGAAAGGTACAGAAAAACGTCTTTTCGTTCTTTTTGTTGTAGTCGTAATGTGCGTGGTGATTATAGTGGGCAGGCTTTGGTATCTGCAGCTCGCCAACGGAGAGCATTATGCGCGCTTGGCTGACGGAAACCGCATGCGCCAACTTCGTCTTATGCCTCCCCGTGGCGAAATCGCTGATCGTAATGGCGAGGTGTTGGTCCGTAGTAAACCCGCTTTCACCGTATCTGTTGTTCCTGGAGGTCTTGTACAAGAAGCAGATACCAGTCTGGGGCTTCTCTGCGAACTGCTGGGCCTTAGCACGGCGGAGTTGGAAGAGGCACTGGAGAAAGGCAAGGGGTTTCCCTATGAACCGGTACGCATTAAGCAGGATGTGCAACCTGAGGTTGTGATTGCCATTGAAGAAAATCGCATTAATCTCCCTGGCATATTTATTGAGGAGGAACCCGTACGAGAGTACCTCTACGGTGAAGGGGCCTCCCACGTCATTGGATATATGGGGATCATCAGTGCTTCTGAATTGCAGCATTATGGCCTGGCCTACCGCGGTAGCGACCTAGTGGGCAAGAGCGGTATAGAGCAATCCTACGAAGAACTGCTTAGAGGCGAGATTGGCGCATTGACAGTTGAGGTCAATGCCCTTAATCGTCCGATTCGGACTGTGAATGTAGTGGAGCCTGTTCCCGGACACAATATCACGCTGACTTTAGATGCAAAGCTTCAAGATGTGGCGGAACGGGCTTTTTATGAGCATATTCTTACTCTTGAAGACAATCCCGGTACCCAAACGGGGGCGGTTGTGGCTCTAAATCCGCAGACTGGTGAAATCCTGGTAATGGCTAGTATACCTAGTTATGACCCACAAGGTCTCATTGATCACTCCCGGCGAAACTCCTACTATACACAGTTAAGCCAGGATCAGAAACGTCCTTTTTTCAACCGGGTGACGCAGGCTCTTTTCGGTCCTGGATCTACCTTCAAACCCATTACGGCCCTTGCCATATTGGAGCAAGGTGTATTAGGCGCGAAAGATCGCTTTAATGCCACCGGTACCAGTCAATATGGGGTCAAGGACTGGGTCATAAATAGTGGTTTGGCCCCCTTTGGCGTGATTGATATGCACGGAGCCATGGGCATGTCCAGCAACCATTATTTTGCCGATAACGGGGCTAAAGTTGGTATCGATCGTCTCTCTGCATGGATGAAGGCCCTTGGTTTTGGCGCACCTACGGGACTCAATCTGTTCCCAGGAGAGGTCAGTGGCATAGTACCCAGTAGGGAATGGAAGAAACAGGCCTTTAGCGGTCGGGCTGTCTCTGAACAGAACTGGTATCCTTCTGATACCGAACAGATTTCCATCGGACAGGGTTTTCACCAGATGACTTTACTACAATTGGCGCAGGCCTATGCTGCTATTGCTAACAAGGGGACGATCTTTAGACCACAGATCGTCAAGGAGATCGAGGCCCCAGACGGTACCGTGGTCTTTCAGGCTCAACCAGAAGTTGCTTACGTGGTTGACGCCTCTCCGTCCACGTGGAATGCTCTGGCACAGGTCATGGCGGAGCCTATTGTCCACTCCCGTGGTACAGCAAGGAGTGTGATGGCCGGGTTTCCCTACTCCATGGCCGGTAAAACGGGAACTTGGGAGGTGCCTGGAAAGGTGTCTAACGGCTTGTATGTGGGGTACGCCCCACTCGAGGATCCTGAGATCCTCGTAGCGGTTGTGGTGGAACAGGGTAGAGGCGGTTCCTCTTCTGCTGCTCCCATTGCCAGAAAAGTGCTCGATGCCTATTTTGGTCTCCACGAACCTTTAGACTAATGTGGTTGCAGGAGTCTGTGGTGATTTGCAGAAATAAAGATGGAGTTAGGTAAGGAGTTGGCTGTTCGTGACCAGTGAATTATGTACGATTAAAGGCACCCGTGAGGGATTAGTAATAACCATCAGGGAGGCAGTTCAGTTTCCAGAGGTTCTCCATTCTTTGGAGAGACAATTGTTGGCGTCCCAAAGCTTCTTCCGAGGAAGTTCCGCCAAGCTTTTTCTGCAAAAAGGTACCTTGAGTGAAAACCAGATTGGTGAGATAGAACGGTTGATTGCAGAGTATGGGATGCGTCTTGACCGGGAGCCGCTTACCGTACAGATTCCACGTTTTTCGGCTGATCAAGTTGCCGAGGAGTCCCGGGAGGTCAGGGAAGAAGATAACACGCTTCTGGTGCGTAGGACAATACGTTCGGGCCAACGATTGAATTATGATGGCAACGTAGTCGTTATGGGAGATGTTAATCCAGGCGCTGAAATTGTCTGCACAGGTGACATTCTAGTTTTGGGGAGTCTGAGGGGCGTGGCCCATGCTGGAGCCGAGGGCAAGGTGGATGCGACGGTCTTTGCTTTCCGGTTGGAGCCGACGCAGCTTCGCATCGCCCATGTGATTTCCCGGGCGCCAGACGAAAAAGTGCCCCAACCTGCAGGTCCAGAGATCGCACGGGTTGTGGAGAATAGTATCCAGCTTTCAGTTTACAACCACTAAGGGTTGAGGGAGGACTCGCTTTGGGAAAAGTCATTGTTATTACAAGTGGAAAAGGTGGTGTAGGTAAGACTACCACCACCGCCAATCTGGGAACTGGTTTGGCAGCCGCCGGCCAGAAGGTCTGTTTAGTTGATACTGATATTGGTCTGAGAAATCTTGATGTGGTCCTCGGTTTGGAGAATCGCATCGTTTATGATTTATTAGATGTTGTAGAGGGCAACTGCAGGCTTCGGCAGGCGTTAATTAAGGACAAGCAGTTTGGTGAGAGTCTGGTGCTATTGCCTGCGGCCCAGACGCGAGAAAAGGATGCAGTGAAGCCTGAACAAATGATTGAGCTCATGAAGCAGTTGCGGGAAGAGTATGACTTTGTTATTCTGGACAGCCCTGCCGGTATTGAGCATGGATTCAAAAACGCCATCGCAGGGGCTGATCAAGCTATTGTAGTAACGACACCTGAGATATCGGCTGTACGCGATGCAGACCGTATCATTGGTCTACTAGAAGCCGCTGAGCTTTATGATCCGCAACTTATTATTAATCGCGTCCGCCCTGACATGGTGCGCAAAGGCGATATGATGGACATCAATGATATTGATGATATTCTGGCTATTTCTATCTTAGGTGTGATTCCAGACGATGAAGATATTATTGTTTCTACAAATCGGGGCGAAACGGTGGTTACAGATAAGAAGTCCCGTCCTGGCCAGGCTTATCGCAATGTGGTACGGCGTATTTTAGGCGAAGAGGTTCCGTTTATGGATCTGCAAGAACGAAAAGTCATGCATTGGTTCAAAAGATTACTTAGTGGCGAGGCTCAATAAAGGAGGGACTGGGCATGTTCGAGTTCATTACAAGACTATTTGGCGGCAATGCGGATGGTAGCAAGAATAAAGCCAAGGAAAGACTTCGCCTAGTGCTAGTGCACGATCGGGCCAGCCTCTCCCCCGGCCTAGTGGCCGCTTTAGAGGAAGAGTTGATCCAGGTGATATCTAAGTATTTGGAGATCGATGAAGAAGGCCTAGAGGTCAGCTTCGATGAAGGCGATGACTCTGTGGCACTTATCGCTAATATTCCTGTGAAAAGCGTAAAACGGAAGATATAAACTCCATAAGCGAGTACTCATGATTAAGCTCCTCCGGTAATATACTGTAGTAGGCGAAGGAGGTGCTTAGTCGTGCCAAAGAGTTTTCTGAAAAAATCCGTATTAGCATTGAGCTTTTTTCTGGTTGTAGCCATTATGGCCTACGCCAACATTGAGTTTGCCGAACCAATAACAGAATATGTTTCTTTTGTAGTAACTACGGATTTCTCTGTACAACCATTTCTCCAAAAACTAGGATTGGAAGAGAAGTTGGATACCTGGAATCTGGGCTCCCTCTTCGAAGGGTGGTCTGAAGCTACCTTTGGGTGGTAGCGATGCGGATAGGCAACTGTTTTGGGATTCCGATCAAAGTGAATCCCTTTTTCATTCTGCTCCTTGCGATAGCCTTCTACTACGGACAACTTCAGAAGGCACTCTTACTCTTCGCGATTGTGCTCTGGCACGAAAGCTTCCATGTCTTTGTAGCTAAGGTCTACCGCCTTCATATCACCGATATAGAACTGTTGCCCTGTGGTGGTGTCACTCGCATGGAGGCCCTGTTGCAGTTGAACCCCGAGGTAGAGTGGATGGTAGCGGTGGCGGGTCCCCTCAGTAATGGTCTCCTTATCTTCTTAGCTTTCGGACTAGCACCCTATCTCAATTGCGATCCCAAGTGGTTTGACTTCTTTGTTCAGGCTAATATTGGTATGGCTGTTTTTAACCTGATTCCGGCCCTGCCCTTGGACGGTGGCCGTGTTTTACGGAGCCTTTTGGCAAAAAATCGCGGTTTTAAAGATGCAACTAGGATTGCCGCCGTTTGTGGGCAGATCTTAAGTATTGCTTTCGTAGCTTGGGGCGCCTATCTTTTGTATCTGGGGGTATTGCAGGGAGTGCTGTACCTCCTGGGTGGCGTCATGCTCTTTTTGGTGGCTAGACAAGAACAGAAGAATGCTAGCTATGTTTTTATGCGCTATTTAACGCACAAAAGGCAAGAACTGCGCCTAAAGAGGGTCCTTGTGGCTAGGGAGATTGTGGCTACGGTGGAGACGTCCCTTGGGGAGGTGCTCCAGCATTTTCAGCCGCCCTGCTATCATCTGATCTGGATCTTAGATCTGCAAGGTGAAGTTGTGGGTTTTGTCGGTGAAGTAGAGTTAATCAGTGCCCTTTTTGAGTATGGATTAGCCCACAAAGTTGGGGCAGTGATAGCATATCGGACTTTTAAATCTTAACGAAGGGAGTGGGCTCATGGACAAGCATCTCCTGCCGCTCTTACCATTGGTAACGAAGCCAGCTCGTTATACGAACCATGAACTAAATGCTAAGCACAAAGACTGGTCCCGGATCGCGGTGAAGGTCGCGTTGGCCTTCCCAGACATTTATGATGTAGGGATGGGTCATCTGGGATTCAAGATACTATATGCCTTAATCAATGGGAGGAAAGATGCGTTGGCCGAGCGGGCGTATGCCCCCTGGATTGACATGCAGGCACTTATGGAAGCCAATAGTATTCCTTTAACTGCCCTGGAGTCGGGTCTCGCCCTGACATCCTTTGATTTAGTTGGTTTTACCTTGCAATATGAACTTAGTTATACCAACATTCTGAAAATGCTCGATTTGGCCGGCATTCCTAGGCGGAGCTCTCAGCGTGACAGTACCTATCCCCTGATTATGGCAGGTGGGCCCGCTGCCTTTAACGTAGAACCCTTGGCAGATTTCCTGGATTTTGTTGTCCTGGGAGAGGGCGAAGAAGTCATCCATGAGATTCTTGACATTGTTAAAGATGGCCAAAAGGACTGTCTCGAAAAACACAAGCTCCTAGAGCGCCTAGCCTTGGTTGAAGGGGTCTATGTTCCCAAGTTGTACAAACCCATTTACCAGGAGGACGGTAGGTTTGAGTACCTGGAAGCATTGCGCCCAGGGGCCGCCATGCAGATTGACAAACGTGTGATTGCTGATTTCAACAGCCTTCCCTATCCTGAGGAGTTTGTCGTTCCCTATGTGGAAGTTATCCATGATCGAGTTATGGCTGAGATCATGCGCGGTTGTACCCGAGGATGTCGCTTCTGTCAGGCGGGCATGATATACCGCCCAGTTAGGGAGAGGGATCCCCAGGTTCTGAAAGACCAAATTGCCCGTTTAATACAGGCTACTGGGTATGAGCAAGTTTCACTATCGTCTTTATCAAGCGGTGACTATGGACAGATCGGTCCTTTAGTAAGAGATCTTATGGAGGAATATCAAGGTTGTGGCATCTCGGTAGCTTTGCCTTCTTTGCGACTGGACTCCTTTGGCATTGAACTGGCTAAGGAGATTCAAAGAGGGGGTAAGACAGGACTAACCTTTGCCCCTGAGGCAGGAACACAGAGGCTCAGAAATGTGATTAACAAGAATGTCTCGGATCAAGACCTGAAGGAAGTCGTGGAAGGCGCCTTTTCGGCAGGATGGTCACGTCTTAAATTGTACTTTATGATTGGGCTGCCTACCGAAACAGAGGAGGATCTACAGGGTATTGTGGATTTAGCCCATATGGTTCTAGAATGGGGTAGACAGTTTAGGGTAGCTAAACGCCGTCCGGAAGTGACAATCAGTGTTGCGTGCTTTGTTCCCAAGCCACACACTCCTTTTCAATGGATGGCCCAGGATTCCATGGGAGTTTTGCGTTCGAAACAGGCTTTTCTCAGGGAACGCTTGGGTAACCATCGATCCATTCAATTTAGTTATCCGAAGGTGGAGGAGAGTTTCTTAGAAGCTGTCTTCGCCAGAGGTGACCGCCGTCTAGGTTCTGTTTTGGAAAGAGCAGTAGATTTAGGATGCCAGTTTGACAGCTGGAGTGATTGTTTTAGATATGAACTATGGGAGCAGGCGTTTCGTGAAACGGACATCGATCCTCACACGTACGCTGGACGAGAAAGGGGTTTGTTCGAGCCGCTTCCCTGGGAGCATTTGAGTGCAGGGATTGATGCTGAGTTTTTGCGCCAGGAATACGAGTTGGCCCTCCGGGGAATCCCTACTCCTGACTGCCGCTGGGGCGGCTGTAGCGATTGCGGCGTTTGCCCAAACTTGCAGGTGGCTAATGCCACAGTGGAGGGGAAAGACGTTGAGTAATGTAATTCGTTTTCAATTCAAAAAGGGTCCTGAGGTACGCTTCTTATCGCATCTCGACCTAGTGCGAACGATGGAAAGGACTATACGTAGGGCCAATCTACCCATCGTGTATTCAGAGGGATTCACCCCTAGACCATCCATGAGCTATAGTTATGCATTGCCCGTAGGTGTACTGAGTGAGGCTGAATATGGTGATTTTACCTTCTCCGTTGACCTTGAACCCCGCCATTTCGTTGGGCATTTCAACCAATACTTGCCCCCTGGTTTTGAAGTAGTGCAGGCAGAGCGGCTACCCGAGGGGACTCGCTCGCTCCAGGCCGTCATAGAGGCAGCCTCGTGGAGAGTATCCCTTCCGGCAGGAAGTGCTAGCCCACAAGCGATCAAAGAGCGCTGGGAGGAGCTCCTTGATCTGGATAGTTTTGTAACAAAGCGGGAGACTAAAAAGGGGATCCGGGAGGTTGACGTACGATCGTTTCTGTTTGCAGTTTACGAAATTGCCCCTAGCGCTACGGGTACGGTGTTTGACTGCCTTTGTGGTTTGGGCAATGAGGCTAACTTGCGAATGGAGGAGCTGGGAGAGTTGCTTGGTTTTGCTCATTTGGAGGCGGAAATTACTAGAACTGGGCAGTTCATAAAAGATGGGAACCACTACTTCCCCCCATTAGGGAATCGAGGATTGTAATGAAGAGGACGATCGTAATATCGATTTTATTAAACCAAGTACAGGTGGGCATTGTCGAGGATGGTCTCTTGGTAGAGTACTATCTTGAGCGTGACAGTAAGGATCGCCTGGGGAGCAATATCTACAAAGGCCTGGTAGAAAATGTTCTACCTGGCATGGGGGCTGCGTTTGTCGACATCGGGATGCCGAAGAACGCATTCTTGTTCTTGGCAGACGCCATTGGCGGCGTAAAAAAGGGTGACTCCATCATGGTCCAGGTTTCTAAGGAGGCTGTAGGTACCAAGGGCCCTCGGGTTACGACAAAGATTTCGTTACCTGGGCGCTATCTGGTGTTAATGCCCCTTCAAGATCATACGGGAGTGTCTCGGCAGATTATCGACGAAACGGAAAGACTCCGACTGAAGGAAATAGCGGAGGAGATTCGGCCTGGGAATGTGGGAATCATTGTGCGTACCGTGGCGGAGGGCTCGTCAAGAGAAGAGCTTCAGGCTGATTTGGCCGAACTACTTGAACAATGGGAAACCATTAAGGATAAACAACATAGCAAGACGTCTTCGCAGCTCTTGTACCAGGACCATGACTTGGTCCATCGAATTTTGCGTGATCTTTATGCGGCTGACAATACTACCATTGTGGTGGACAATGTGGACATGAAGAAGCGTGTTGAAGAAGAACTGGCACACCTTGATGCGGGGCATACTGCAACCATTGACATATATGAAGGTCAAGTCGAACTTTTTACCCATTTGGGATTGAAAAAGGAGTTAGAGCGGGCTGCAAATAATCGTGTCTGGCTTGATTGCGGTGGTTACCTGGTGTTTAATCAGACAGAAGCTCTTCTAAGTATTGACGTTAATACCGGCAAGTATGTTGGAAGTAAAAATCTTCAGGATACGGTGCTGAAGACGAACCTACAAGCGGCCGCAGAAATAGCACATCAACTTCGACTGCGAAATACAGGGGGTATCGTGATCATTGACTTCATTGATATGTCTGATCCCAATAACCGTGATGCGGTGCTAGAAGAGCTCGCTACTTGCCTCCGTGCCGACAAGACTCGCACCAACCTTTTGGGATTTACCCGTTTGGGTTTGGTAGAACTGACCCGCAAGAAGACTGAAAAGCTTCTCTCACATGTCTTGGAGGTAGATTGCCCCCATTGCAAGGGACGAGGACGAGTGCTTTCTGATGAGACACTTGCCTTTCAGATTGTCCGTGAGGTGAACTCTCTGGCCTTAGAAAATGTTGAGAGCATCGAAGTCTGTTGTCACCCTGCAGTAGCCGGTCTTGTGATTGGACCTGGGGGGCGGAACTTGCGGGCTTTGGAGAAGCATACCGGGAAGGCAGTTTCCGTCCATGGAGATGAGGCTGTGGCACGCCAGGATTACCAGGTGCAAAGTTACAGTATGGATTGACAGGGACCGGCCTTGGTGTTAAACTAATTGGGTAGATTGCTCGTTTTTTATCCAAACGAGTTTTCGAAGCCGCTCGGAACAGGTTTCCTTAAGGGACGTGTGAAACATGTGGAGGCAGAAGCCTTACATGTACCTGTATGGCGAGTCTAGAGAAGGAGGTGGACGTATTGTACGCCGTAATCGAAACTGGTGGTAAGCAATATCGTGTGTCCACAGGTGATGCCATTTTTGTCGAAAAGCTCAATGTTAACGAAGGCGATGAGATTGTTTTGGATCGTGTTCTTCTGGTGAGCCACGATGGTAGAACCCAAGTTGGTACACCCTATGTTGAAGGGGCAAAGGTAATAGCCAAAGCCGCGAAACAGGGAAAACAGAAGAAAATTATCGTCTTCAAGTACAAGGCAAAGAAGAACTACCGCAAGAAACAGGGTCATC
>WPCH01220773.1_pt1 | contig 20420 bp, 27 predicted proteins | sample 5399881 | NCBI WGS metagenome assembly WPCH01 (sample SAMN12869468, study PRJNA574797) | sludge metagenome | isolation source: wastewater treatment of pH5 | place: China:Beijing | collected 2019-05-20
ACTCATCGATGATATTGCATCTGTGATTCCAGCAGCGTTAAATAAGTTTTGGACGTAAACCTTGCCGTCCCAAGTCGGAGGACCAACAAGCGGATATGATGAACCGTCCCACTGCACGATTCCATAAGCAGGGCCACTAATTTGAACCGTGTCAGGATCCATCGTTCCTCCTGTTTCACCTTGAACATTTCCTAAAATCCCTGCAATCGAAGCTTTAGAATATCCTTTTGAAAGGAAAAAAGTCCATAATTCCCATGCAAACTTATCAGCAGACGTCGTTACTTCTGGTGGATAGTTTCCGTCCCAATCCCCCGGGTTACTAGGTCCACCACCTTGTCCTGGATAAACCTGTTTTCCGCCTATATAAAGTTCGCTTACATCCAATCGTCCGCTTATAGAAGTCCTACCAATCAAATCGATGCGGTCATTAATTAAGTATGTGTTTGCTGTACCAATAACTATTCCACGACCTTTAGCAGAACTAATAGCAATCGCTTCTCCTCCAGAGTCTAAATTTATTTGCAGTGCTTTGCCATCAAAATCTGCAAACACAGGATTTTGATTAGAATCCATACCTACAACAAGTTCTGGAAACTGATTACCCTCAGTCCCCATAGTTCCAATTGATTTACTACCGTACCAGAATTCCATACCTTTTTTGGTTAGCTCCATGATTTTCTTTGCATTATTAACAACACGAATAACTCCTCCACTCATTTTCAATTGGTCACCTGTTCCATTGAAAGATGTTTCAAATATATCCGCTCTTATTTTTCCAGCTCGAATAAAATTCGCATTAAACGTTCCGTCAAGTGTCCATGCTGTTTCTGACGAACCATTGTGAACGTCTTGCACTGTTTGCCACTGACCTTTTGTACAATTCTTGAAAGATATTCCTTCACTGTTTTCAATCATGAAATGTTGTGAATTTGGAATGTTTGGCCCGTCCATATAAATCGTTTCATACACTTCACGACTGTCGCTAACCCCTGCTTCAATTCCGTTCACTTGATAAACTGATCCACCATTCTTTCCAGCGCCACGCATGATATCATCTTGATACTTGCCGATTTCAGTAGATTGATAAAAAGTCATCTTACTTTCCGTGAGATCTGCAATACTGTTTTGTGTGTTGGCGGATTGACGAGTGCTAGAATTACTTAAGTTGTCGCCTAACCCACATTCAGTTTGACCTGTCAGACGATTTAATTTGACACTAAACACGCGTGTTTGATAATGATAGTTCTTGTCTTTCCTGTGAATTGTAACGGTGTTGCCGATTGAATCACCGCCAAGCACAGACGTCTTAAATTGAATAAGTGGTCTGCTGTAAGCCACAAGGTTCTCGTAGGTGAGCTGAAGCAGCTCTTTCGTATCTTCTACATCTTCTAAGATTAGAACTGTTTCTCGTTTACGTTTAGTGCCATTTTTTGTCGGAATCCCGTGAAGTTTCGTCATTTCTGGATACTCAATCCAGTTTTGTCCTTTTGGTTTATCTAATGGGTCACCATTTGATTTCTTCCATTCGACATCAGTAAATTCAATACGTCTTCCATAACCGTCACCCACTTCTTCACCTTTGCCACGTCCGATGATTGAAGTATATACTTGTGAACGGTCACGTTGACGAACTACTTCTAAAGCGTTTGATCCAAAAACAAAGCGTTTGTTAGTTACTTCACCGATGCGTGAATAGATTTCAATCCATTTATCTGTCACTTTGTTTCCATCAATCGTACATTTAAAGACAACCTCGCAATTGAATGTTTGTAATTGCTTCAATGCATCTTTGACACTGATGTAGTAAAAAGAACTACTAACTGCTTTTAATGCGCTGTCAACATATCCAACACGCCATTCACCGTTTGTATACGATAAAATCTGCTCAGCAACCTCTTTAACTGATTTTCCATTTGGGCGCATGTCCTTAACGATATAAGCACTTAATTCATCAACTGCAAAGTTAACGCCCGTGAATTGCAACGTGCCATTTGGATCACTATCCGTAATAATTTTATACATAGAAAAAGACGACTCGTTTTCACGAACCGCCATAAAAACTGCGTCTCTTATTTTTTCATTATCTAAAACAGTAACTGAAAGTGCGTCACTCATTAACTCGCTTTTATCTTCGGTGATTTCTTTTGTTTGAATATCCTCAATGATTTCTTTTTCTCCAACTCCCTTTAGAAGTTTTTGCTCATCATCGAGAAAGTAAATTGTTTCACTCACAACATCACCGTCCTGTACATAATTTCAAGATTTCCGTTACTGCTTGTTACATTGTCACCTTGCGCAATTGTAAAATCTTCTAAATTACTATCCGCCCACGAAAGATAAATAGTTCCGTCTTTTCCATTGATTAACACATCGCCATTTTTGGGCCTAAATTCGACAATATCACCTTTTTTTAGATTGCTGTTCATTAGTTTCATTTGTTTTGATCCGTTCTTCACGGTTATTCCTACACCTTCAGCAAGAGTACATTTGACTGAATCAGGAACAACTTCATAAGGCGTATATGTCACTATTTTCCCATTCGAAACATATTCTTCTGAATATTTACGTGGATCTGCACAAAAAATATCGAAGCTCGACACTATACTATTTGTGCTACCGTCAACTGCTTCAGCAGATGAAAAACGGCCATAATAAGTTTTATCAAGCTCATCATTAAACCGTATCGGCACATCTTTTTTGCGATACAAGTATTTTTTTAATTCATCAAATTTCTTCTGCAATTTAAATGAATCACGATCGTATAGTTTAAATTTTATCGTCAGCACCCTAGAAGGCAATATTTGATTAGTTATAATGCTACCAACTTGCACCGATTGTGATTCAATTGAAACGGAAATCATTTCTCTACCAGAAACAGAGAGTGTCTGATATCCTTCTATAACTCCTTCTAACAAAATACCGTCGTAATACATAGCAGAGGTAGGAATCCACTCTGAAATGTATTCTTGATTTTTAATCGTATCTAAAAACGAATACGGATTGTTCATTTCCTACCTCCTAAAATTGCATGTTCAAATTAATTTCATTCCCTTGCGCTTGACTGATGTCTTCAACGAACGCTGAAAATTCTCTATTCCCAAGTCGTACATTAAACTGTGCTGGCTGGTTAGTTGTCCCGTAACTAACTTCATGTTGTACTTGTGTCTGAATTTGTCCGTTGATGTTTGATAGCTGAGAACCGATATCGAAGTTAGTAGACAATCTATCGCCCATTGAAGACACATTGTCTTGAACGGTGCTAAAGCCCTTGTTCAATCCATTATTCAAACCTTCCATAATGGCATTACCAGCAGGGATCAGTAGTTTTCTATCAACTCTAATTGGTCCTTTATGATCGCGAATCCAATCTCCAATACCACCAACGAAATCTTTGACTGCTTTCCAAGCTTTCTTTAGTCCTTTTAAAAAGCTATCCATGATTGCCTTGCCAGCTTCCCACAGATTAATTTCTCTAAGCTTATCAAACCAACCTTTTACATCATCAATTAACCCTTGGACACTTTTGACTAAGTTGTCCCAAGCTCGTTTCGCACCATCAACAAGTCCGTTGAAAATGTCAATAGTACCTTGCTTTAAGTTCTCCCATGTTTGTTTTGCACCTTCTACAAGAGAAGTAAAGATATCAATAGTTGATTGTTTAAAGTTCTCCCATGTTTGTTTTGCGTTTTGAATAGTTGTGTCAATAAGGTTTTTAAACCAATCTTTGAACGCTTGCCAAGTATCCTTTGCACCTTGCACTGTAGCGTCAAACAAATCAATCACCGACTGTTTAAAATCTTCCCACGCCTGTTTAATTCCATCCACTATTGCTTTAGTTGTCTCAGAAATCCATGTAGTGAAAGAATTCCACAAATCTGAAACCGTAGTGGAAATTGTTGTCCAAATATTGATCACTGTGTCTTTCAACGCAGTATAGTAACCAACGACAATGCCTATAAACGTAGATATGATGATTTGTATATTTTCGCTCAGAGTTGTCCAAAGCATAGCAGCATCAGTTTTTAGTTGGTCAAAGTTCCCCAGCACCAAATCGATGAGTAACAAAATAGGCCCCATGACAATTGTTTTGATGACTTCCCATGCTGCCCCTGCTATTGTTCCAATTTGCGACCACAAATTGGAGAAAAAAGTTATAAGCGGATCAAATAGTCCAGTTATCGTTTCTATATACGGTGAAACTATTTTTACTACGCCATCCCATGCATCTGAAGCAGTATTCAGAATACCATCCCAAATATCAGATGCTCCTTTTCTGATATTGCTCCATACATCAGCAAAAAACTGTTTCGTTTCTTCCCACTTGCCCATTATCCAATCGGCTGCTTTACTTGGCGCTTCTTTTATCGTGTCCCATGCTTTAGATGTGGCGTCTGTGATGCCTTGCCATAGATTACTAAACCATTCAGAAACACCATCCCAAGCTTTTTTAAACCACTCAGATATTCCACTCCAAGTTTGTTTGAACCATTCTGATATTCCATCCCATAAACCAATCCAAAAATTTCTGAATTCTTCACTTGTATTCCAGAAATAAATGAACGCTGCAACTAATCCAACGATTGCGCCAACTATTATCACAAACGGATTAGCTGCCATAACAGCTGTTAAAATCTTAAAGGTAGTCGTCACTCCAGTAACGACAGTTTTCAGACTGTTGAATAAACGGATGGCTGTACTAACTCCTTTTAAATGAACCATAAAACTAGCCCACGCACCAATGATAGGTAACAGTGCAGGTAAAAATGGTTGAATAGCAGTAACTACCTTGCTGAAAAACGTTGCGAGTTTTCCAACCCACTCGACGACTGTTGGCAATACCGCTAAAATAGCTCCAAAAGCGACTTTAGCGACCTTAGCTATTATTTCGAATATTTTAGCAAATCCATTTATGTCAAAACCTTCTAGTCCTTTTTTCAGGGATTCCCACAGTTGAGTTAGAAACTCGATTGCTGGAGGTATATTTTCTGCAATAACCTTAAAAGCTGTATTCACAGCATTTTTTATCTTGTCAAAATTTTCAGCTATTGATCCAAGCCCAGCACCCTGCATCCCTTCATCAATAGCCGTCATTATATTAGCTAAACCTTTTACAACAGCAGTTTTGATATTAGAAAACGAAGTTCTGATTCCAGCAGAATTTTTTTTTGCTAGTTCAGCAAAACCGCCCACGCCTTCGTTTAACTTAATAAGTCGATTATTAAAGTCTTCAAAAGTGACAGTCCCACCTTGCAATGCATCGTACAATTCATTAACTGAATTAACACCTTGATCTTTGAATGATTTAGCGACTTTGTCCATGGCAATCGGCATTGTTTCCTGAATAGATCGCCACGATTGCATATCAACCGTACCTTTAGATAGCATTTGAACATACTGTTGCATTCCTCGACTAGCATCGGCAGTGGAAGCACCAGAAGCTAAGAATGCATTGTTCAAAGCAATTGCCGTGTCTGTTCCTTTGTCTAAATCACCTGTTGAGATTGCTAATTGCTGCGTATTGGATACAATCTCATTTAGTGAGGTAGGTAAGCCGTCAATACCTTTATTTAGTTTGCTCATTGAATTGTCAACTTGATCTGCTGAATAACCTAGTGCTTGCATAACGACCGGATATTTATTTAATGTATCAAAACGATCAATTGCACCATCTACCGAATTTTTAACAACTCCAATAGCTGAATCAACTAATTTAAAAACCCCGATGCCTTTTGCTACATCGAGGATAGAAGTATTTGTTTTTCGTGTGCTACTGTCCAAGCTATTCATAGAACTGTCAGCACTTTTCATTGTAGATGAGAAATTTTTATCTACAGCAGATAATATCGCTTCTACACTATATGATTCCATTATTTACCTCCTTTCCTCAGGAGTTAACGAACTTAGGTATTTCTTCTTTTACACCAAGTACTGTTTCTTCTAGTTTTTTCTTGTTAAAGAATTTTCCGAAAGTATCAAAAACTGGTACGTCACGCTTACCGCGTTTTTTGGTAGCTTGCACTTGTTGGTTAGCCCATGCCTGCAAATGAATCTTTTCTTGCTCATCAATACTTTTTAAGCGATAAGCAGTCATAAAAATTTCGTATTCAGTTAAAGTCATTCGATCTATATCCGTGAAGTTAGTCATTTCTAAATAGCGAATACAATTTATTTGAATATTCCTGTAGAAGTCATCATCTATTGTTCGATTTTTAGATTTTCTAGCATCTTGTTCGTCTTTTTCTTTGTAAATTCCGACTTTTTTAATTCTTCTAATACTTCATCGAATAGCTTTTCAGCACCGACTTCTTCAACTAAAGAAGCTAAATCGTCTTGAGAGATTTTCGGCTTTTCTGTTAGATTTGCTACTTTTAGCATTTCGACCAATGTTTCCACATCTTCATTAAAAAAATTGGCAAGAATAGTATCTAAGCCCATTTTTAAAGTTAAGCCCTTTTCTGTTACCGAATATCTACGGTTCATTTCCTGAATAAACCCGAACCCGAATTTAAATGAATACTCTTTTCCGTTAATTACTAATTCCATTGATTCATCCTCCTAAAATAAAAAGCACTCAATCAAGAGTGCTTAACCTTCTGGTGTTTGTTTTGTTGTATCAGTAAATGCATATTGAACTGCGTTTTGTTGTTCTGTGGTTAAAGTCGCATAACCATCTTGGTGAACCATTTGAACAGCATATTCAATGTTTACTTCTACGTTGTCTTCTGCGGCTGCAGACTCTTCATAACTAGAAATAAAAGCATGTACATACTTAGCGCCAAATTTGTCGGTACCTCCTGTTTGCGGATCAAGTTTATCAATTACCCAAACTTCTACTTCTTCATTTTCCATAAACGCATCATAAAGCATTTTTAATGTTTTGCTTCCTCGCTCATAAAGGGCAGTAGAACTAAAGTCATATTCAATACCACCAACGGACTGTGCCGTACCATCTTTCGTTTCTGTTGAGTCAGTATTTCTAGACATACCAAAAGTGTGTTCTGTCTGATATGTTACAATTTTCGCGTCTTCTTCTGCTTGCTTTGCCAAATTGCGATACAAAAGAACAACGTCAATACCTTTTTTTAATGCCATTTAAATTCCTCCTATTAGCTTAAAGTTCAGCTCAATAATCGCTCGTTTGAGTGGTGTGTTTGTGCTTGTGTCTGTTACTGTCTGTATATCGCTTGCGTTTGTGTCTAACGACCATGAATAATTGTCGGATGTGTTTACTTGCATTGCTTGTTCAAATAGCGCAGAAGCCATCTCAGACACCTGTTTCCGCTTTATGTGTAATCCCCATACAGAAATGACAATCACGACATTTCCCAAGACATGAGACTTGTTGATAGAGTGAAGTGTTTGAGTATCTTCAAATTCTACAAAAGGGTAGGTGGTAGCACTCGCTGGTTTGTAGTCATAGGTTTGATATCCCAATGCATTCGATCGTTTAAACATCTCATCAAAGATTGATTGTTCTCTTGTCTTCATCTATTCCACCAACTTGTCCATATCTGATTTAAACTGCGCCTTCTGCTTGTTGAAAGCCGGTCGCATAAATGGTTGGGCTGACTGAAATCTCGTTCCATATTCTAAATAAGGAGCATAATCAGCAGTGGGCTTCACTTTTCCTGTTAAACCGCTATTGCCCACATCCATTGTGATCGAACGTCTTAGATAACCAGTATCTACCGGAGCTTTACGTTGTGCCCCTTGTGTCAATTCTGCTGTATTCTGTTTGACGATCTGCTTCACATCTTTCATATTTGCATTAGACTTTAGTTTCATTGCCAATTCACTAACGCCTTTAAGAGAAACATTTTTTCTAGTCACTAGGAGCCACCTCCTGAACAATAAAAGTATTTTTCAATCGAAGGTTACGCTCGGTGATAATCTCGAACTTCTCCGTTTTGCTCCTTAGTTTGTTGAAGATTAAAACGTAATCCCACTCCTTGGTATAGGGTCGAAGTAAACGAATAACTTTTGCACCTTGCTTAATATCTCCGAACAAAACTTTCGAGCGATCAGTTCCCAAATCAGTTACATTAGCAAGCTTGATTTTTTCGTCTAAAGTCGGTTCTACATGCTCCCCTAACTCTGGATCATAATAGCCATCTTTTTCGATAACGAAAGTTACTTCTGTGTCATACCTCATAAGAACCTAGCCACCCCTCTACGAGGAACGCTATTCTCTCTTTGCTTCTCTTTGTATGCTGAAATGTCATCTTCAAATTCATCTAAGAGCTTTCCATAGGAGATTGACTCACCTTCTTGCCCATACGAGCTCATACCTTCGTTACCCTTGCGATTAAATCGCTTGATAGTACATTCAACTACGATATAGTTTAAAGCCGCAGGAACGGTCTCTAAGAAGCCTAAACGCACACACAGTTGGTTTGAGATTCGTTTGATAAAGTCAGTTAGTTGTTTGTCGAGTTCTTCGTTATCAACTTCGAGCGATCGTTTTACTTCTTCTAAGGTTTCGTCCATGACTGCCTCCTTTCAAAAATAAAAAGGCTAGTCAAATGACTAACCTTCTTTTGCAGCTTCTAATAATTTTTCATAATCAGCTTTGACTTTGGCATCTTTGTAATCCACACCAAACGCATCCAATTCGGCTTTTAAATCGTCGATCGTCAGCTTGGCTTTTACAGGTTCGATAAACCCGCCGCCTAAGCGTGCAAGATTCGCTTCGATTTCTTCTGCCCGTTCTTTCGTGATCTCGATCGTGCTATCAACCTTATACAAGTCCTTCGTATGGATATCTTTGAACTCTTTCAACACTTTATACTGAGCCAATTAAATCACCTTACCCTTCTGGAGTGGTTTCTAAAATGTAGACTGCATTCGCTTGTTCAAACGATGGTAAAGAAATCATAGATACTTTTGTTTCTACGTTCACAGGGTCTGCTTTCTTCATAGTCGTAACCGCAACACCAGTATCAACAACTGATACATTCGCAACGTTAGGGCTAGACATCAAGTCAGATTCTTCTGGTGTGGTACCAAACCATGTTTTACCTAGCGTTTGAGCTGGCAACAAGATGAATGTATCATCTGGAATAAATTTGTGAGTACCAGTGGAATCAGTGTAAACTTTGTCGTAGATAACGATTTCCAAATCGAATTCTTCGGAAATGTAATCCAACAATGCTTGTTTTGATAACTTAGCAGCTTGTGCATTTGCATTGTTCCCTAAAATAGTTGCCTTGATTGCTGCGTTTTGGCGTAAATAACGGAATGTTTTGCTATTCAAAATAGCACGTGCTGGTGTAACACCATCTTCTTTCAAAGCAGTGATAGCTTTGTCGATATCTTCCACAGGATCAGCACCAGTAGCATTGCTCCAAGCCACTGCAGCATTTCCTTTATGTTTTTCTGGCACATCGTAATCGATCTCGTGTTTTTGACCATTTTCATCAATAGTGATAGATCCGGTCGTCAACAGTTGCATACGCATGATTTCACGACGTACTGCTGCACCACGTAACAAGTCTGATACATCGTCAAACACACGGTTTAACACCACATCACGATATGCTGCGTTGTTTGTTTGGTTGATCATATTCAATTCTTGACGCAATTCTTCGTCAATATAGTAAGACTCTTTGAAGAACACCATTTTTTGAATCAATTCTTCGAATCCGGCACGCCCACGAGGGATAACGTCAGCATCTAATCCAGAAGGACGCAACGCTACTGGAGAGCCAGTCTTACCTTTCAACCAAGACAACTTCATGCCTAGTTGTTTATCAGCAGGGAACAACTCTTCTCCAAGGTAAGGCTGTTGCTCATTAACTCGTTCTGCCCAATAAGTGGCAATGTTTGGCGCTTGAACTAAATCAAAGATATTAAGCGTTGCAAAGTACTGCAAATTCATTTTCATCAATGTTTCTTTGTGGATTTTCACTTTCATTCTTCGTTTCCCCCTTATTTGTTGCGTTTAACAAAGTAAACTTTGCCGTCTAACGCTGCTTTCGCTTCATCTACAATTGTTAATGTATCTTCTAAACGGAATTCATTGACAGTACCGAAGTATAGCAATGTACCGTTAGCAGTCGTAGCATCTGCATCAAAGACAACGTCGTGAAGCAACACACCTTTTGTGCCTTCGGCTGCTTCCGCCGTATTTGTAACAGTCACAACTGCTTGCTCATTTGCAAAAGGATCGCCACCGCCGACTGGCGTGCCAGCTGGGATATACTTTTTACCCTGTCCATTTGTTTCTGTGACCCCTGTTGCTCCAACTACTACTGATAAGCTTTTATAGTTGCTTACATCAGCTAAAATTTGATTTTTCGAACCAAAAATTCGTTTTTCCATTTGTTAGTTCCTCCTAATTTTTAAAATAAGTTTGCTTAGGTTTTGCAACCGTTGCTTTCTTTGCTAATTGCTTTCCGTAGTCGCCTTGAGCGCCATTACCAGAATCGCCATCCAAGGGAATACGACCACCAAGTCGCTTCTCGAAGTCCGCTTTGATTGCTTCACGCTCCGCTTCAACAGATGCTAAATACGTCTTAACGTTGCTTGAAGTGGTTTCCGCATCTTCTGACACAATTAGTCGAAGCATTTCTTTCGTAGGCGTAGCGCCTTTCTCAGACAGCATTTCACTTGCTTGTTCCGACATCTTGGATAGCACTTCTTTACGTTCGAACTCAGCTAGTTTTGCTTCAAGTTGCTGTTTCTCGTAGTCTGCTTTCTCTTTGTCGTCCATTTCGGCAAGTTTGGCAGCTTCGTCTTTTTCTTGTTGTTGTTTGGCTTCCCATTTAGCAAACTTTGCTGCAATAATCTTGTCGACATCAGCGTCACTATATTTTTTGTCCGCATCTGTCGGATCTGAACCGCTTTTTTCTTTGTTATCTGCGCTGTTATCTGATGTATTATCCGGAGTAACATCAGCTGCATCGTCTTCTGCAAAGAATTGCAAGTTCATTGGTAATAATTTTTTGACTTTCATATTTGTTTCTCCTTCCATATCTTTTAACGTGGATAAATGCTTGCACTTTCCATAGCTTTTAAAGTCATCAATGCTTGGACAAAATAAAAAGCGACCATTTGATCACTTTAGTTTTTTGCACTTAACGCACTCTTCATAAAACCCGCCTTGCAAGTCTCTTCGGTATGCGTATTTATAATCATGCTTGCACAATAAATGCTGCCTGATATTTCTTAATAGAAATTGCCTAAAATCTCCCAGCATATAATCACCTCTCGGTCATAATAAAAAGTCGTTAGCGAGTTGGCTAGCGACTTAATTACAAATAATAAACAATGGGTTCTTCTTGATCTTCATAAAATCTCAATCCATCATGAATACCGTCGTTCTGAAGTTCTTTTTCAAGTACTTCATCTGGAAGTTTATTGAGAAACTCTTTAAGTTCCTTAAGTGATTTGAATTCTATATCAATATCAATTCTTGGTTCCATTTTTATCGACTCCCCTCTACATAGAAGCGCTTTGGAACATGCTTTGATTCATATTGTTTTGCAAAGATTTGAAGTACTCAGGGTTAGACTGAACCAATTCTGTTATTGATTGCACAACAGGCTCAATAACCTTTCTAGCAGCTTCATATACTTCTTTTACAATCGGCTCTAAAACATCGATTAAATGCTGTTTAACGGCATCATAGTCTTCTTTAAATTGAGCATCATTTTGATACAAATGTAAAATTTCATCTTTGCTTTTTCCATATGCCTTTTCTAAAAACCTGTCAGATATAACTTGAAATGAATCTTTCTCCATTGTTATAACCCTCTTTCTTTAAGCGACTTCTCAAATGCATCACGGTCAACATAAGGTGCGGTTGAGCAACGACAGAACGGATGCATCGGCGCAGCATTTGTTCCTGGTTCCATTTCATCAACATCAAACACTTTTCCATTAAGCGGTAAGCACAAGCGACACGCTGAAGGCTCTGAAATGAATGTGTACTTTGTAATATCAGCATCACGATAACTTCTCTCTTGGATGCCAATCTGGACTCTAGTTGTTTCTGTAACCATTAAACGCTCTGTATTGAATCGAGTGTTCTCTCTACCTTTTTCGGTAAGGAATCTTGTTAGCTCAGATGCCAGCTGTTTAGGGTTACGGCCCATCGTCACACTTCGAACAAGCAACTTATCCAAATCTGCTTTCAATTCTGCTTGGTACATCCAAAGCCTTTCGCTAAACGTTGTAAATCCATCCGCTTGAAACGAACTATTTATTACTTGCTCCACTAATTTGACATAACCACTTTTAGCAATCGTCATTTCTAAGATGCCCGCTTGCCGCTTAAGCTCGTCTAGCCCTGCTTTTGTAAGTTCGTTCGAGAAATACTTATCTAGCTCGTTAAACGTAGCTATAAGCTCTAAACCAATGTTGGCTTTTAACAATTCCAGCCGATTGACACGCATTGTTAGATTGTATAGCTTCAATTCTTTGTTTGCTGTAGGTGAGAAGTCTTTCTCTTTGACATACTTCTTCGCCTTTCTAGCAAATGCTTTTACATCCATTTCACTAGCGTGCTTCATCGCTTCGCTACGAGTGATTTTCTGCCCGTTTGAAAAACTATCCCATTGTGCGTCTATCTCTTTTTGTATCGCATCCTGTGCGTATTGCAGGCGCTTCTCGATCTCGTTCATGCGTTTCTTATCATCTTTAATCTGTTGCTCTTGCCAAGCTTTCTCACGCTTGATGAAGTAATCTTGTGATTTCACTTAATCACTCCTCAATGATTTCGTAGGTTTCGAGAAAGATATCTGGTTTACATGGATAGAATTCACCATGAACACCTTTGATGATGTAATCACTATCAGATATTTCCATTGTGCCTTCTAATGTTTTAATACCAGGTAATCCATTCGGCATATTATTATGGTCAATCCATGTTTCACCAACAAATTCTTTACATTTGCGATATGAACGTGCAGATAGCATTTTAAGTTGGACAACCTCAATCACCACTGGTTTCTTTTTCGCTTTCATCTTCTTCAACCTCCACTTCTGTTTCCTTATCGCTGTCAAACACACCAGATCCAGCTTGTTTCTTCAGCCGCTTCAGTTCTTCTTCAAATGGTACGCCAGTTAATCGCTCAGCCATTTCGCACAATGTTTGGTCAGACACGATGCCAACCATCCCTGCAATAACGCTCATGATTTCTTCATCCGATTGAGGAACATTCGGCGTAAATTGAATTTGGATCTCGTTTACTTTGTTGTATAACTTTTCTTGTTGCTTTTCATCAGAACTAAAAAAGGCTTTGACTGTATCAAGCAAACCTTGTGGTCTATTCAGTTCATCTTTAATGCTCCAAGAGTGTGTAAGCAACCGTAGGCGGCGCATGATAGCTTTCTTAACCATCCGTTCCTTGTTCTTACGATCGTTGTCTGATCCCCAACCTTTGAATCTAAATCCGATTCCCGATTGATTAGACCCAATGTTTTCGTCTGTAAAGTCAATTAGAGATGTAAATCGCAAGATGTCCGCGACTGTCCGACTATCGTTAGCTTCCATACCAGCAACGTCATACTCTTTCTTAAGATAATATGCATCAGGTTCTGCACCTGCAACGTTGTTGTCGTATATCTTCTTATCACCTAATACAAGCATTCTCGCTTGCATCATAGCTTTGAATACTTCTAACTTGCTGTTGTCGCCTTCTTCATCGTCTGCTGTATCAGGATTACCTTTAATCACCAAATAGGCTTCCGAGGAATCCTGCTGGAAATTGGCCATCTCTGAACGTGAAAGGTCGTATGCATCGATTGAATCAAGAACACGCTCAAAGTCACTTAAACGTTCTTCGTTGTTGATCCATTCATTAACCTGAACCGAATCAAAGTAACTTTCTGCAATTCCATCATCTTCAATTATGGCATTTTCTAAATCATCGTTTTCTGCGATGAGATAATAATTGAATCCACTATTTGTATATAGTTCAATGCGTGTCCATGACTTATCCAAAAACTCTTCTTTGTAGTAATGAACTCCACAAACTGAATTTCTATCTTTCGTATTGTCATAAATGACAAATGTTTGTTCTGGATCAAATTTAGCTAGCGTTTCTTTACCGTATTCATCACGACCAATCCATTCGTAAGCCCTACCCAAGCCAAACATATCGCGACCCATTAATTGGTTATGATAATCTTCGTTCGCTTGACTAGCAAATGCATTGATTTGCTTTGCAATTGTCTTATCACCACTATATTTCAATGGATTACCTAATAACACACCCAACTTAAACGAAACAACAAAGTTTGCAAAGTCGCTTGCAATACGATTGTCTGCTCTGCCTTCTGGTTTACTTGGACGATACTTGATATTGTTATCTGCTAACATATACCGCTTTAGTTGCTGTAATCTTGGTACTTGTTTTGTCTGATGATGTCTAATGAAACTAACAATCATTTTCCAAACATCTACATGTTCAAAATCAATCAACTGTTCGATTTCGCCAGTACGTTGATTTAACATCTCTCTTTTCGGCAACTGACTAACTGGCACCTTATAAATAAGGTTTGCTTCATCATCAAACCGCTTTTTACCTAAAAGTTGAACATTCTGTTCCACTGTATCACCTCTACAATCCTAATTTTTTGAATGTTTCTATCGTTTTTTTTACGTTTACCGGCTTAGGTTTATCTATAGTAAATGTTCTAATCAAACTGGCTGCGCTATCTGGACAGTCATCATGTGTCGCGTTCTCCGTATAGTCTAAAATATCGCTCATATAGTCCGGATCAGTATTATCCAACCACAGAATATTGCTCCACTCTTTTCTCAAATAAGTAGTTATTTTAATAAACTTATTCATTGATTCATGATATTCAGAAGGCGTTAAACCTTTTTTTCTAACTTCCTTAGCCAAATAACCTTTGTCAGCATTATTTTCTAAGTAAACACTGCCTAACATAAAGCTATTGTGAATTTGCACGATCTCACTCATACAATCATCAACATGTTTATCCCAACACTTGCCAAACGCAACAAATTTCCCGTCTGGCAGTTGTTTCATTGCTGTATAAGCTGTTTTATCTGAACCTTGATAACCAGCGTCTATATGCGCTATACCTTGTTTTAGCATTCCGTATTCATTTGTATACTTAGGCGCACTGAACAAAGATTCAGCATCAGCAATATGTTTTAGTTCGTAGTTAGCAGCAAATAATGAAGGTGTCATTGCTTCTCGTAAGGCGTTTAACTGTTCTTGAGTTATCAGCCCTGTTTCATAACAAGTAAATCTTTGGACATTTGGCATCATATTGATTGCATCATCTTTGTGCCAAGGAGTACCAGTGTTGATGAAACGACCACCACGGTTTTTAACGTTCTGAAGTTCTTGGTATTGTAATTTCGTTCTATCTCTTTCCGCTTTACTGGTTCTATCTTTAATATTGACAATATCATCAGTAATAACGATGTCCGCATGCTTACCAGTTAGCGAAGCACCAATCCCCATGCCCAGCAGTTGAGAAGTACCTCTTGTTGAACTTTTTAGGTTAGTATCGATTTCTGTTGTAGTTTCTTTTAGCAAAACTAATTCAACTTCGTACAATATCCACACGATAGATTTGAAGTATTTGCTGTTAAGAATTTTAGCTACTTGCAAAATAATTTCTACAACGTCAGTGTCTGTTTTTCTCAGAAAGATGATATTCTTATTTGGAAACAATATCATCAAGAAAGCTATTGCTACTGCTAGCGTAGTGGTCTTATAAGAACCACGATGCGCTAATAATGTTTGGTCTTGCTTAGAAAACAAAAAAGACTTAAGCCACTCATTATGAATGTCTGCTAAGTCTGTAAATCCTACCATATTGCCGAATTTGACTGGATTGGTCTGAATATAGTTTAAATATTTTTTCTTTTGTGGCGTCATGACGAATCACTGCCACCAAAAAAGGTTTCAATTTCTTTTGCTGTTGAAGCAACATTAAGCGATCCTGTAATTTCAGTTTCTTTCTTATCTCTCCACTCTTCTGGTTTACGGTTCTTAAGCCAGAATATTTGAGCGGTGGTGTCTGGGGCTTGTTGCTTAGTGATAACTTTTGTCACTCTCATACCGTCTTCTGTCAGTTCTTGGGTAATTTCTTTGAATTCGTATCCTAGTGCTCGTTTAAGCAACGCATTCTCGACTTGCCGATCAACTACTTCTTTACCTCTTTTTAGGGCGTCGGAAATGTCAGAATACTTTTTCTTCCAATCGTAAAGAGTTGGTCTTCTAATTCCTATTTTTTCAGCTATCTGTTCATCGGTGAGGCCATCATGAGCCCATCCTTCAAGCTTTAATAAACCATCCTCTGTTAACCACTCTTCGTATTTGCCTTTTGCCACGACCTCACCACCTTTTCGCTTTCACTAATTTAGTAACTCGTATTTACTATTCCCATGCCATCAAGCTCATAACTTCTAACGGTTTCTTTCAAGTTCGGCAAAGTTCGTGATACTAAAGTCATAATCAAGTCAGCTTTACCTTCTTCTTTGCTTTCAGTAATATCTACATTCGCATAACAGCCGCCCCAAACTGGTTTAGTTTCAGTGACAGTTTTTCCATTTATAACGATAGAGTTCTCTACCCATCTTCGCTCATTCTCACTTTCCAACGCCTTCTTGTATGCTTCTGCTAGTTCTTTACTCACTGCCACCTTAAGTACAGCCTCATTAAAGTTTTTCATCTAATGTACCTCCTAACATTTTCTTGAATATGTTCTTCATCAAAATGACCGACACCACAGTAAACTAAACGACAGCTATCTATTTCGAAAGGAGTAGCTTCTCTTGTCATTTCGATGATTGAGTATTTCTTTTTGATTTGAACAGACTGAACTGCCCTTACTGGATCATCGTTGTTCGGATGCGGATATTTATTTGATAGTGATACGTACCAGTAGTTCCTCATGAGACATTCTTCTCTTCAATTGCATTTAGATCGTCATAAATGGCCTTTGCTGTCTCTAATCCGACTCGCAGTCTTCGTTGGATGACTCCAACAGTTAGCTCCATACCAACTTCTTCATAGTCCTTCTTTAGTTGCTTCATTTCCTCAAAATCTTTAGTAGTATATTCTTTCATGAGTTCAATCCTCCTTTATGTAAAATAAAAAGCCTAGCGTATGCTAGACTTTAATACATTCATTTGATTTTTTGAGATAAGTATCTACATAGATTTCACCTTTGTCCCCGTTCAACGTAATTTCAAAATACGGTGCTCCTTTTAAGCTAGCGCTGACTAATGCTTTGCTATTTTGTAGCGTTTTACACGACCACACAACAAATATATCAAAATGAGGCACTGCACCACTTGGGTCTGCAATCTCAATTTCAATTTTTTCTCGTACAATAGCCTTGCATTTTTCGATAAACTTCTCATGATTCATTTTTAAAATCCTCTCTTTTTTTATTGATTATTGATAATAAAAAAGCGAATAAAATCTTTCCCAAATTTTGATATTTTCAATTTATCTTTAGCTTTAAGACTTATCTTGCTTTTTCCAGTTAGAGTTTTTAGTTTTGAATTTCTTTTCCCAGATAAAGAATTTAACATACTCTCTGTAGAATTTCTAATTTCATCGATTGCAATTTGCAAATTTTTTATGTCTTTCGCAAGCTTGTCATCATATTCATTCTGCATTAATCCTAATCGATATAAATTCTCTCTAACTGCAACATATTGATCGTAATTAATATCAAATGCCTTTAATAAATCTGTGTAGCTATTATATCCATCAATATCATCAAGCGTATTGGTTTTATATGACAATTTAAGAACTGAAATATCTAAAATGGTCAATTTGTCAAGGGTGTCAAAATATAAGTATGCTACATCAAAAGATGGGTTATCAAGGTTTAAAAATTCTGAATAACCATTAATCATAAATTCAATTTTTTCAGACTGATTAGTAGATTCGATTTTTCTCATAACCATTTCGAATATTTCATCTAAAATTTCTTTATTCTCCAAAGTTTGCTTTTCGAATTTTTCCTTTAGTTCTTCATTTCTTTTGTTGATAACTTGAACCATAACTTCTAAATTTCTTATTTTTTTATTCGTCCTGAACTCAGTTATAGCTCCGCCGATACCAGGTATTAAACCAGCTCCATAATCAATCAATATATCACCACCTTGTCTTACAATTTCATTGGTTACTAAAGGTAATGCATTTTCTTTTAGAAAATCTTTTCCATATTCTGTTACTACTGACAAAATATTTTCAAATAAAAAATTTTTAGTTGCATCTAGTTTTTCATCCATAACCATTTATCTCCTTTACAAATTTATATTTAAAGGATAACTGATTATGTAAATAATAAAAAGCCCACTCGAAGAGTGATCTCGTATGTACTAGCAATCTACACACAGACAAGTCTGTTGCTTTCTGCACCTCACACACTGCCACATCCCTCGATTGCAACGACAGGTGTATCAGTCGAGGTTTTCAGCTCTGATACTAGACTCAATGATAGAGCAAATATAGTCCGTCTGAGTCGCTTAGCATTTTCCACTTTCCTGTCAGTAGTAGAAATGCACCGAATTTTTGTGGGCGCTTATGTCCCGATATTTAATTTGACGTGACAGGTCTCGAACCTGTGACCCTCTGATTAAAAGTCAGGTGCTCTACCAACTGAGCTACACGTCAACCAGAGGAGCTACCTCCAGCAAGCTTGCTACTATAATAGACTAATCGGCAAGACTGACTTAAATCCTAGAGTCTACTAGTTACCTTTATCAGCTCGCTGACGATGCTAATGTGGTTAATATTTAAGCTACCTTTCGTCTAAGTCGCTGGCAAGGAATCGAACCTTGCATGAGTACAATAATTTTTGATAAGGGACTTTTCGTATCAGATATACGTTTCCGCTACACATGTACTCTTTCCCTCAATGCGTCTACCCTTTCCGCCACAGCGACGTAATCCTATTGTGAAACTCTATACTTAGCGTATAATTTTAGTTACAGCGAGTGGTCCGCTGAAATAAATTAAGGAGGTATTTTATGCCAAAAAAATGTAATCCTTCTCCAAAAGTCAGCAAAGCTGGCAAAGCACTTTCAACTAGCAAGTCGCCATCCACGAAAACAACGGCTGCTAAAACTCTAAACAGTCACAAGAAAGCAAAGCATTGATTGTCTTAGGGTTGTCTACAAATATTTGATGAATAGCAACTGATAACTTGCATAGTTGCTCATCGTGATCGAGACCTAGTTCATAGATATCGTTGATCGCTTCAAGGGTTTCGTGAATTAGTGTCTCTTTTTGTTGTTGCTCAGTCAGCCCCTCTGAAATACTTATTCGTTGTTCAAAAGGAGAATACTCTCCTAAGCGAGACAAATTCGCTATTAAGTTTTGATCTGTTCTCACTTTAACTTGATAACCAGCTATTTTAATTTCCATCAGTGTTACCTTCACTTTCAAATTATTATTCAATGTAATAATAGACAGCAACCACGTTGATAGATAAGAGGAATGTGTTTTATTTTTTGTTTGGTTGCTGTCTATCTGTTAAGAAGAGCTGTTTGTTGACTGAAACAAAATAAACGATGTTCTTTTTTATTTTTGTTTTTGTGAGTAGTCTTCAAAAACTCTCTGTAAAACAATTCAATCAGTCGAAAATAATGACAGTTAAAGTAGATTGACTTTTCACGCTGATTGATTGTTTTGTGTCGTTTTATTTAATCTTTCGACACTATCATAATAAATCATTTTGAAGGTATATGAAGTGTACAAAAAGTGTATAAAATGGGTAGTAAATAGGTATAAAAAGTGTAAAAACTGGCTACTTGAAAGCAACCAGTTCCAAAGCCGAGGCAAATTGGACAATAATCATGTTCGATTCTTGCTTCACTGACTCTTCACTCATGAGATTTCTTTGAGCTGTTAAATAAATTGGATTGCCATTGATATAACGATCATAGAATATTCTCTTTCTTCGTTCTGTCACATCCGGTTTGTGTGGATGCTGGATTGATGAGTAACCACGAATAAACAACTTATGAAGATAGGCGAACTCATCCCACGCTTCTTCTTTTTCAATCAGCATTTGTTCTGCTTCAAACATATTATTTGCCGTGGATGGCGGAATCAAAGAAAAAGAAGCGGTAACTTTTGGTTCTCGTGGTTGACCTATTCTACATCTAGCTGAAAGATACGCCGAAAGAAAAACACTCACATTATGTTTCGTACGCTCCATGTCCACGTCTTTTGCACTTGGCGTTTCGTATTTACTTACATCGAAAAGTACCATTTCTTGATTCCTCCTGTGATATAATAAACTTGTCGAATTTATTTAATCAGTCGGAGAAATCCGGCTTTTTTATTTGTATTTGTCTAATTCATCAAAGAATGAAAACTCTGTTTTTTGTAACATGTTTTTCATTAATTGGTTTTCTTGTTTCAGATGTTTTAGTTCTACTTGTTGGCTTACAGTACTTACTAGCAGAA
>WPCH01008374.1_pt1 | contig 20396 bp, 16 predicted proteins | sample 5399881 | NCBI WGS metagenome assembly WPCH01 (sample SAMN12869468, study PRJNA574797) | sludge metagenome | isolation source: wastewater treatment of pH5 | place: China:Beijing | collected 2019-05-20
GATGGACTCTTAATCCATAGGCCGGGGGTTCAAATCCCTTCGGGCCCGCTGATCTCAAACTTTTTCTGGCAATTTTTATCTTTATACCTCTTTTCTATGCTTTCTTTTAATGCTCGATTATTTCCACTTTCGGTGAATTTCTACTATTCGATGAATTTTCACTATTCAACGAATTCCCACTATTCGATGAATTTTCACTATTCAACGAATTCCCACTATTCAACGAATTCCCACTATTCAACGAATTCCCACTATTCAACGAATTCCCACTATTCAACGAATTCCCACTGCGAGGAATTCTTACTTTTCGATCACCTGGGAGATAAACCTGACCTAAGAGATAAACCTGAACTGAAGGAAGAGTTATCAATCAGGAAAGACAAAAATTAAAAATAAAAGAAGAAAAGATGGAGTGCAACCCTGATGCCAAAAGTAAGCGTGGAGATCCCTCAGGAACTCCTTGATGACCTTAACAAGCACGTAGGAGACAACAAGAAGTTTGTAAGTCAATCGGATGCTATCCGAACCTCTATTCGTAAAATGCTTGATATGATGGACGAGATTGATAGGAGACATGGTAGGCTTAATGAGTGAATCCCTGGCATATGAAACTCTATCCGACAAAAAATCTTATTAAACTAAAAACTACAAAAATACCACCCCTTTATTTCTACTGTGTTCTGGGATCAGTAGACTAATTTTATGAGATTTACAGGGAGTAGCAGATTTTCTTCTGGAAAAAATGAGGGTTGACTATAATATAATCAGAGAAGTTTCTGATTTTTCGGCGGGTTATTGAAAGAAAAATCTTCAGACTTAAAAAGAAAGAGGACCTAAAAAGAAAGGTTTTCAGGGTTAAAGATTTTCCCTGAAATTTTTGATACCCTGTGCGACGTTTGAAAGCAGGATAAAAGCTATTCTCTGGTTAGGCCATGAACCCAGGCCGCAGTCAGGACCCACATATTTGATCAGACTGCCAAAACGCCTGTATGCCAGCTTCAACCTTTTTTCAATAACTTCCGGAGTTTCCAGCTGCGAAACGATTTCAGGGATATATTGCTGATCTTTCCAGATGTTGGTACAGTATTTCTCATTGAGAATTCCAGCAAGGGAAAAAATATCCGTTCTTGCAATTCCAATCCTCAGGAAAGAATCGGTGTCTTCAAGCATCTTTTTGTCAATAAGCTCAAGGTAAGAAGGAGTGCCTGCAGACTCAACGCCTATTACATTGATTGTGGTGGTCTCACAGGCATAATTGTAATAAAGAGGGGAATGAAGATGGATCTCCACGTCAGCTCCCCATTTGCTTGCAGCCTTAGAAGCTTCTGTAAGGGCGGAGATAACATCGTTTTCATCAAAGGCAAGTTCAGGATTGAGTCCTATGCTTGGCTCGTCAATTGAAACCGTTGCGATCTTAAAGTGTTTTGCAGATTTCATCGAGTTCCGGACAAACCTGTTTATGCTCTTTGCAAAAAGAGTGTATATATCCGTATACCTGGTGCCTCCGAACTCTTTCAGGTAAAGTTCGGTTGGGCCGGTCACACAGATACGGACCTTTAAGGTCTCCCCGAATTTTTCTTTATAAGCTTTTGCTACCGTCTCTATAGCCTCAAGCTCTTCAATCCTTGCGCATTCCAGTTTTACCTCAAAGGGACTGTCTGTACAGTTAGAATCCCGGATAACCTTCAGGAACTGCTCGTTCATGTCCTGATACTGGGGATAGGTAGGAACTTCTACGCCTGCATCGATTTTCTGCTGAAAAGCATCATTGATTACAGTAAAAAGTTTCTCATCTTCTGCTCTCGTTTTAAAGGCATTCTGCACCCATTCCCTGCTAACTCCTTCAGGGAGTGGATAGCTTCCTATATCATCAAAGATGATTTCTTTCATGCTCTCTAGTATACCTGTAAGAATTTATTATTATTGGAAAGACAGTAAAATTATAAAATAACAGATGAGAAATACTATGAGAATATCTTCTCAAAGGAGAACAATTCATCTGTTTATCCGTTGATTTTTTTCGAGTTGCCCCCCCTTCCGGAGTTATTCATCTACCCGGGCTGTTAATTTGCCTGAATTGTCCATTTTCCGGAGTTGTTCATTTACCTGGATTGTAACTTTCCGGAGCTATTAGAGGTCTTTCATCTCTGCATTAAATGCATTGATGCCTTTTGCCGTATTTTCAAGCAATCTGAAAGCAAGCTCCTGGTCCGGCCAGAATGCTAGCCCGCAGTCAGGACTTGCGTATTTTATACGGTCCCCAAGAATAGAGCAGGCTTTTTCAAGCCTTTTTTGTATTATATCAGGAGTTTCAAGTTCCGTGACGATTTTTTGCATATATTCTTTTTCTTTCCAGGCGTTAACTCCATAGGTCTCGTTAACCATGCCTATGAGGCTTGAAATATCAGTCCGTGAGACCCCGAGCCTTATATAAGTATTCGAATCTTCCAGAATTTTTTTGTCCATAAGGTCTATATAAGAAGGAGTTGCAGCGTATTCAAACCCCATAACGTTGATAGGGGTCTCGCAAATGAGTTTGTACTTTAAAGGAGAGTGCAGGTGGATCTCCACATCAGCCCCCTGTTTCCGCGCGTAAGTGGAAGCCAGAGTAAGGGCAGAAACAATATCTAAGTCAGAAAACTGAATTTTATCGTTCATTCCAAGGCTTGGTTCATCCAGGGCGATAACCTTAATTTTGAAGTTTTTCGCAGCTTTAAACGCCTGCTTTATGAAGTTCTCAATATTCAGAGCCATGATATGGTATGCATCTGAGAAAGCCGTTGCCCCGAAAGCCTGAAGGTAAAGGTCAGTTGGACCGGCAACACAAACTCTAACCTCCAGAGTCTTGCCTGTCCTTTCTCTGTACTGTTTTGCAACCTCATCAATTATCTCCAGCTCAAGGATTTTTGCGTTCTCTTCTTTTAAGACGTAGGGCTCATAACAGTTTTTCTCATCTCTGATAATGTCAAGAAACTGTCCTATCATATCTCTAAACTGCGGATAAGTGGGAACATGAACTCCAGCGTCTATTTTTCTCTGAAAAGCGTCACTTACCAGAGAAAAGAGTTTTTGGTCCTCAGTTCGGCTCTCGGCTGCAGCTTTCACCCATTCCCTCGTAAAACCTTTAGGTGTTGGGAGACTGCCTCCATCGATAAAAATGATCTCCTGCATATTTGTATGTAAGATTGATCGAGTATTATAAGTATTGGAATTACTCCGAATAATAAACTTAAGGAACAGATAATAAAATAAAACTTTTAAAAGAATAATATACAAAAATATTTAACAGTATAAATATAAAAATAAATTTAAAGTAACAAAGAGTATAGAGTTTAAGGGAGTTTTAAGAGCTTTGCCCGGAACAGGCATATTCGAAATTTAACATTTCGGTCTCTCTCTTAAATTGTTAAAATAATTCAGGAGCTGCAGAGAAGTTTAAAATTACCACATTGTTTAAGATGTCAGGTTTTTGGGGGGTTTGAGTTATGAAAACTGAAATAAAATTACTGAATGAGTATTATCCCTGGCAAGAAATAAAACTCAAGGGAGCCAGATGCTATCTAAAAGGAAATGTATTTCTGGAGAATGAATTTCTGAGTACGGAAAGGCTTGCTGAGTTAATATCTTCATTAATCTGTAAAGAGGAACAGGAAAAGGAAACGAGAGATTTCCTTGAGAAATTAAACGGGGTATTTGCACTTGTTGCCGAAACTAAAGATATTATTTTTTGTGTTGTTGATAAAACAAGAAGCACTCCTCTGTTTTATGTAAAAACAAAAAATAGTTTTATTGTATCAGACAGTGCCCATTATTTAAAAGATAAAATTAACCCGCATCTGAATGAGGAAAATGCTGCAGAGTTTATGGTTGCAGGTTATGTAACAGGCAATGAGACCTTATTTGATGATATAAAACAGGTAAGAAATGCAGAATTTTTAATTTATCAGAAAAATGACGGGCTTCTGAAGTCCTGTTGCTACTTCAAATTTTTACACGGGAATTATTACGAACTGCCTGAAAATGCATTGCTTGAGATTTTTGACCGGACACTTGTAAATGCTTTCTCAAGGCTTGTAAAAAGCACCAGTCAACAGGGAAAAACGCTGGTTGTTCCGCTAAGCGGCGGGCTTGATTCTCGCATCATTGTTGCAATGCTGAAGAGGCTTGGAGCTAATGATGTCATATGTGTAAGTTACGGGAGAAAAGGTTGCCGGGAGTCAGAAATAAGCAAAAATGTGGCAGAAGCTCTCGGGTATGAGTGGATTTTCGTAGAATCTACAGCAAAAAAATGGCGTGAAAATTATAATTCAAAAGAAGCGGACCTGTTCCGGATTTGGGCTGCAAACCTGACATCTCTCCCGCACATGCAGGACTTTCCTACTGTAAAAGAGTTAAAGCTCCAGGGGAAAATACCGGAAAATTCAGTATTCGTTCCCGGACATACGGGATACGGCACTTATATTCCCGATTCAGCGAGTTTCGATTTAGAAGCTTACCTGGAAGCCTCTCTGAAAAAACATTACAACCTGTGGCCATATGGACAGGAGCCCGAAAAGGTCTTCAAGCAGAGGGTAAGCAAATTAATATCAGGACTTGAAATTAAAGACAACGAAACATTTGCAAATGCACTCGAATATTTTGATTCCAATGAAAGGCAGGCAAAATTTATCCTCAATTCAGTCAGAGTTTATGAGTTTTTTGGATACGAATGGAGGATTCCATTATGCGACTCCGAATTGATTGAATTCTTTTTAAGGGTACCGATTGAATACAGGATAAACTGTAACCTCTACAAAAAATATGCCAGAAACTGCCTGTTTTCAGGAGAACTGGAGATGCTTCAAAAAATTGACTGTACCACCGATTTCCTGAACCTCAAGGCTCTGAAAAAGAGATCAATATATGAAAAGGTCCTTCATTACAGGACATTCGCTCACAGTTACTATGATCAAAAAGTGAATAACCCTGTATGGGGAAGGTACTTTGAAAATCCTCTTATTTCGAGACTTCTAATTAAAGTTTCAAGATATGAAAACGAAAATATTGATGACTACCCACTACTAAAATCAATCCTGGAATACAGAAACGAAGAAAAATATCCTCTGACAGTGAATGGGATGAGTTCCCTTGAATACCTTTCAGGCATTAAAGGAGAAACTTATGCTTCCAGGAGCAAGAAAGTTATTAAGCCAGCTGGCTCTCCGGTAAAAAGACCTCTTTAATTAGCTGATTTTTAAATAGCTGACATGAAAAGAGGAAAACTATGGCTAAAAAACTTTAAAATAGAGATTAAGAGAATTCCTGGGATCGATGAGCTCCTGCTGGAGCATAAACATTGTATTTGATAGAAAAAATGTTTCTTCTGGATAATTCGATCCCATATTCTGAAAAATTCGGTCTCTTATGTTTTCAGGAGGATTTTGCGTAATTGAATTCGAGAAGGTGAGCAGGTGCACCTCCCGGTATCGCATATTTAAAAGTTTTATTCTCCGGTTCCAGATGCAGAAAAAAAATCATATGCCTTCCTGGAATTTAAAGGCTCAAGCAAAATCTGTTCTGCCCTTATACCGTAAAGCTGAGACTTATATCCGAGTGGAGATTTATATCCGAGTGGAGACTTATATCCAATCAGAGACTTCATCACGGCAAAAAATACTATTATTCAGTAAAAAAGGAAAAAGAAAAAAATAATATAAATTGTGTAAATTCCCGGATCTGGGTACTCAATGCCTTTTCTTATACCTTGCAAGAATTTCTCTGTTTGCCTCAAAAGCTTTCTCCTCAATGTAACCCTTTTCCAGCGCCCATTCAAAAAAGGACTGGAGAACCCTTGCAGCTGTCCCGACGAATTTTTTACCTCCTCCCACTTCAATCACATAGTCGTCAAGGAAATCATGGATCCCTTCAGAACTGATTTGTTCGGGGCTACAAACATCAAAGTAATTTCTATTTTCGAGTTCAGACGGGGTAGCACAGAGAGCCTTGTCTTCTTCTGACAGATAGTCCTCAGCATTGAGCTCAAGGAATTCTTCATAAAGAAGAATCACATCCTCACAATCCAGGAAGGCGTCAGGCTTTAAAGAGGCTTCCTGTTCGCTTAAGAATTTCCGGAAAGCTTCGTTTATTGTGATCATATTTATCTCTGCAATGCAATTTGTAGAGTAATATCAGTTCGTTATACGAGATCTTATATTTTTCTAGAAGGCGCTTTATACAAAATTCTGCTACTGCTACTATATATCTGTTTTCTAAGAAAAATCAAAATAGCGGATCATACAAATCAAGATAATAAATTAAAAATAAGAAATTAGGATACTAAGCCGGGATAATAAATTAGAAATAAGGAGTTAAGATACTGAACAAGGATGATAAATTGAAAACATAGAAAATGGAGATATTAAATCAGGTAACAAGTTAAAAATAAGAAATTAGAAAAAAAGAAAATAGAAAATAGAAAATAGAGAAAGAAGAAAAAATGTTCCTGCTTTTTCTTTTTAGATCTTTCTGTTTAGATATTTCCGTTTAGATATTTCATTTTAGATCTTTAATTTTAGATTTTTCTTTTAGATTTTTTCTTTTAGATTTTTTTTCTTTTATCTGCTATTCTCTCTTTCGATTCCTTTCGTTTATTTTGCTTTTTTACATTGATTCAGGGGCAATAATTCCAAGAGTATCAAGAGAATTTGCAAGGACGACCCTGGCACAGTCCACAAGAGCCAGCCTTGCAGCCCTGACATTTTCATCCTCGGCTGCAATAACCGGAACGAAACGGTAGAACTGGTTGAAGGCATCGGCAAGTTCGCGGGCATAAATAGCTAGAACGTGGGGCTTGAGTTCACGAGCTCCAAGGTCGATTACGCTGTCAAACATCGCCATCTTCTTAATAAGATCGATCTCGCTGTCTTCGACAAGGAGAGAGGGGTCAATCTCTTTATCAGGATTCCAGGCTGCTTCCTCTTTTGCTTTCTCAAGGATGCTGCAGGCACGCGCATGGGAATACTGGATGTAAGGAGCTCCCTGCTTCTCAAAATCAAGAGCTTCTTTCCAGTTGAAGACTGTGGATTTTTCGGGAGAAACCCTGACTATATCGTAGCGGACCGCACCAAGTCCTACTGCTTCTGCAACCTGCTTTTTGAATTCATATGATGTTTCAGGGCGGCGGGTTTCGACCTGTTCAAAAGCAGCTCCAGTGACCCTATCAAAAAGATCGTCCGCGCTTATAAACTGCCCGCGGCGGGTGCTCATGGAGCCTTCAGGCAGAGAGACAAACTCAAAGATTACAACCTCAGGCTCTTTGACTCCGATCGCATTCAGAGTAGCCCTGAGCTGGCCGGAAATAAGCTTGTGGTCGGCTCCGAAAACATCAATTATGCGGTCTGCCTGCCCGGCTTTCCATTCGTGGTAAGCAAGGTCGCGGGTTGTGTAGAGAGAAGTGCCGTTTGAACGCTGGATAACAAGAGTCTTTTCAAACCCGTAATCCGAAAGGTCAACAACAAGAGCTCCTTTGTCCGTTTTTGTCCTGCCTGTAGCCTTGATGCGTTCAACAATATCATGGACTGCACCGGACTTAAGGAAAGTGGACTCACTTACGAACTTATCGTGAGCCACATTTAAACGGAGCAGAGTCTCCTTGATACCTGCAACAGCCAGAGAAACTGCCTTATCAAAATGCTCGATAGTCCTGACATCTCCGGCTTCCACCTTTTCCATGAGGGCATCAATTTCCTTTATATACCCAGGGTTTTTGTCCAGCTCAACATTGGCTTTAATATATACGTCAGCAATTGCGGAATCGGACTTTCTGGAGAGGTCAAGCTCAAAGCGTTCACACGCCCATGATACTACAGCAATCTGTCTGCCCATATCATTAACATAATATTGGACCTCCACGTCGTATCCTGCGCGTCTGAGGATGCGGGCAAGAGTATCCCCTATAATTGAGTTACGGATATGCCCTACATGAAGGGGACCGTTTGGGTTTGCCGAGGTGTGTTCAAGGAGAATTCTGTCCTTTGGAGCCCCGCAGCCAAACTTCTCTTTCTCTTTAAGGACAGCATTCACCGTTCCATTAAGGTAGTGCTTTCCTGCAAAGAAGTTAATATAAGGACCTGCGGCACTCACTTTTCCTATAAATGAGCCTTCAGGAATTTCAACTGCAGAAACGATGCGTGACGCCAGATCTTTTGGGTTTTGCCTGTGAATGCCCGCAAGCCTGAATGCGGCTCTGCTTGCAAGGTCAGCATGAGGAGAGGTTTCGAATTGAAGTTCGGAATCCTCAACCTCAAACCCTGCTTTTCGAATAGCTTCTTTTAAGATTGATGTAGCCTGAGCTTTGAGTTCCAGGAACAAGATTAATCACCTGTATAAATTACCTGTAAAAAACTGAAATTACTTAATAAATCCTTGTATGATAGATTTAATCTGTCAAATTGTGATCTGATCTATTATCGATTAATATTGACCTATCGATTAATATTGACCCAGGATTTGACTGGTATAATATTTTTAATTTACAACTCCTGATCCACTGATCTAAAGGACAATTGAATTAAAAAAGTATTGGGTAAAAAATTACCGGATAGGAGGAGGGGACTTTGCCCCTGAATGAGATCAGACTCCGGTATTGTATCTCAGGATTGCAGCTATGCCTCCAAAGGCGTTCATGAGCTGAGAACCTTCATCAAAGTCTGTGGATACGAAGACCACTTTTGCATTACTTTTGTCGGCAAGCTCAGAGAATTCGTCAACAATATCAGTAACATCCGTAACCTCAAGAGAAGAGCCACACTTGGGACAGTTCCCTGCTGCAGGTGCGGGTTCTCCGGGTTTCCAGCGCCTTGTCCACTTGTTTTCATATCCGCAGACACTGCATTTTGTAGTTACTCTTTCTGCACGCAGATCTTCGGAAAGCAGGAGCACGTCCACAGAATTAATCTCAAGGTTTGCCCTTACCTGAGATTCACCGTAGGCTACCTTACCCGAATCGGCGATCAGTTCCTTGAAAAAGTCTCTGACAGCATTTTTCTGGCCCATGAGTTCAAGGTCCTGAAGCTTTTCACCTGCAGCATTAACAAGCTCGGAAAGCCCGGATTCATCGGTGTATGCCGTATCAAAGAGTCCAAGGATTTTCTTCATGAGTTCATGGTGCAAAAACTCCCCTGCATGAAACTCTTCTTTTGTCGGAGAGGGACCTCCAATAAGCACACCCTTGAGGTCTTTGTGGTCAACAGCCATGAAGACTTCACTTGCAGCATCTCCTATCCTCTTGTAAAAGTCATGGATTGCGATAAGCCTGAGCTGCTGGAAACGGTGGGCACTCTGACCTCCTTTCCTCTGCTTTCCCGGAACTGTTGATGTCAGGTTGCGGAAAGGCTGGATTCTTTTTCCCACAAGAAGACCTATGGTTGCTTCCCTGCGGTCAAGAACCAGAAGTCCGTAAGTGTTCTTATCTTTAAGCATGTCCTCAAGAGGCTCAAGATAGAAAGATGAATCACAGTGATACTTATAGACAGTGATGGGGTCAGGAGGAACGATTACCTCGCTTTCCATGCTCGTCTTATTAGCTCCTATATCAACAGCACCCGTAAAGTATACTATCCCGTTCTCAGGCACTTTGTCCAAGTATCTGAGCCTTGAAAGCAGAGACTCGATTGCCCCCTGAACATTTGTCCTCGTAAGCTTGGACTTGATATTAGCAGCCTGCCCATGCTCGTCTTTTAACTGGTTTGTGACATCGAAAATTTGCTTATCAGGAGGGATATAGAGAGATATAAGCTCAGTGCTTCTTCCTTTCTTGTCCCTGAGACCCTCAAGCTTCTTTTTAAATTCGTATTTTTCATGTGCGGATTGTTCAGTCATTTTAAGAATTCCCCGATGAATAAAGAAGTATGATTCGTGATTATTGTGACTTTGTTAGCGAATTGAAACTTTAAATTGTTTCGTTAGCCAGATTAATTTAGCTTTAGTAAATCCAGTAATTGTAAATATAGTTATTAAGTAAAATATTTGCTTAGCATATCGGTTGTATACAACGGATAACTGGAGGATTTGATAAGGATAAATCACACAGTGAGTTCCTGTCTCACCCGAAATCCGGGTATAAAAACCGCCTGAAACGCGAAGAACCTGAGAGTGGAAAATACATCTTTCAGAAGCCAGCATCCAGACAAGCTGCGAAACCATTCGCTAAAGCCTGCATTTATGCTATGCAAACCTGACAGATTTCGCACCCTTTTGATCGCACTAGATATGAGACATAATCTTACTCAGACTGTATGTAATAGTTAAAAGTTTGTTTAATTTAGATTAAATTATCCCCTGACGGGATCATACCCTAATTGAAACTTAGGTTTATATTTGTTTCTATACCCCAACTTATTTTATATATTCACGAAACTATAAAAATTTTTCTGTTTTCTGATTCCCAAAAAACCAGTTTCTTGAAAGATAGAAAGAACCAGAAAACATAAAAATGGAAAGGTAGGTAATAATAGAAAAGAGAATGAAAAAAGAAGGTCAAACAGCAAGATTTTAATCCGGACAAGAAGTCTTTTTTACTGCTTCTTTTTACTGCTTCTTTTTACTACTTCTTTTTACTACTTCTTTTTTACAGGAGATTTTCTTCCGTCCTTTGAAAGCAAAACTACCCGGCTGATTTCGGATTCGTCTGCAATTTCATATCCCAGGTGCTTTGCGAGTTCTTTTGAAAATTCAAGCACTTCTTCATGAGACGGCATGGCAGAGCGTTCAAGGCGAAGCCGTGAGAAACCAAGGTGCATATAGGCTTTAATTTCAACAAAATCCGGTGAGGCTTTTTTAATCAGTTCAGCGTAACCTTCCGGATTGAATATGTTTTCGCCCTTAACAAGAGTGGTTCGGATGACTGTCCGCGAAGATTTATCCTTCATGATGTCCAGGGACTCATTTATCCTGTCCCAGAGTGCAGGAGATTTTGGCTGGCAGATCCTGAGATAGGTCTCAAGGTCAGGGGCGTCAAGGCTCATGTATAATTGGGAAGGATTAACTTTTGCGAGCATCGAGGGGACAGTTCCATTTGTTACCAGAAAGGTAGTAAATCCTCTTTTTTCGTATTCCTCAATGAGTTCCGGAAGGTAAGGGTAAAATGTTGGCTCTCCGGACAGGGAAATTGCGACATTATTGGGCTCATTGCCCTCAAGCCAGCGTTCCCGGAGTGCATTTGGAGAGCCACCGAAACCCGTAATCAATTTGCGCTGGCAGGCAATGCTTTCCTCAACTATCTTTTCAGGAAAGTCCCATTCTCCGGGCGCGGGCACAGGAACCTCAGTAGGACGCCAGCAGAAAAGACAGCGCTGGTTGCACATAAGAGTTGGAGTCATCTGAAGGCATCGGTGGGACTGAACTCCGTAAAATTTCGATTTGTAGCAGAAGCCTTCGTCGTTCATGGCTTTCCGGAGCCAGAGACAGGTCTTTACAGCCGAGTGGCGGCCTGCCAGGGCATAGCCCTGCTTTTTAAGAAGGGTAGCAAAATCAGGGATATCAAAGGGAAGAGAAGTCGGCTCTTCACCTGTGTTTTCTTCCTGGACTTCAGGAAGGTTTTCCCCGAAATTTTCCTGTTCTTCCTTTTTTTCTTCAAGCGGCATTTTTCGGATATTAATTCTTTGTGGTATATATAAGGATCGGAAAATAATTTTAGAGAACTGCAGGTAGAGCACACAGATGGCAGAGCAATTAGAATTCTCAGTCCTGTCCTGATCAAAAAGATTCGGTCAACTTAATTTAATCGAATGCCAGGATCTTTACATCAAAATCTGCAAGATCCACAACTGGAACCCGAGCCGGCACTGGAACGAGATTTACACGTTTCTGGAACTCAGTTTGTGCCTGCCATGTTCCGGAATTGACCAGAAGGACATTTTTATAGCGCTGGACTCCCAGGGTATGGACGTGCCCGGTGTGAATAATATCAGGAACTGGATCAATTATAAAATAGTCTTTTTTCTCCGGGGATATGGAAACGCGGCTTCCGTATGTTGGAGCAAGATGCCTGCGCTTAAGCATTTCAAGGACTGCACCTGCAGGCTCATGATATGAAACTCCCGGAACACTTGCCACAAGATCATCAATCGACCTTCCGTGATAGATAAGTATTCGGATTCCATCAAGGTCCACAAGAGCAGGGTTGCCTACGAATGTGACATTTTCAGGAAAGTCCGCACAGATCCTCTCAGGCAGGGCAGGCTGCGGTTCTGCCTGGCGTACAGCATCATGGTTTCCGGGACTTATAATCACACGAATGTGTCTGGGAATTTCTTTAAAGTAATCGGCCGCTTTCCTGTACTGTTCATAAACATCAAGAATATCGAGTTCCATTTCCTGGTCAGGATAGATCCCAATTCCATCCACAAGGTCTCCTGCAACAACCAGATAACGGACCTGGGACGCGATCTCCCTCATCTCTTCAGAATCAGACTCTCCTTTTAAAAAATCCAGAAAATCCAGCCAGGCGTCTTCAAGAAACTGGGAACTTCCCACATGTACATCCGAAATAAGCACAACTTTTCCGTGGCTTCCTGTCCTGTGCTGTATACTGTTCGGGACATCAGGCTGAAGAATCTTTGTAGCAAGCATAAGGTTTCCGTCATTTGTAACCGAGCCTGTTACTCCGATAACCTCATCCAGAATAAGCCGCGAAGCCAGTTCGTAGAGTTCTTTATCGCTGTTCCGGATAAGGACTGAAAAAGAGCCTGTAGAGTCCTCCAGAGAAAGAATTTTGTGCCCATTATTGGTGCTGCTGATATCCGAAACAATCCCTATAATGGATAGCTCCTCATTACCGCCGTCTGATCCGCGCCTAAAACTCCTCTTCTTCAAACTTTCTATAGGGCGTGCATTCATCCTGCCCCTGAGGATTTCAGAGAGCTTGCTGTATCTATCTCTGAAGTATTGCACGAACTGCACATACTCTCCGACACAGGTTGAATGCCCGGTGATGTCGGAAAGCACTGTAATGGGGTTAAGGCCAGAAATATGTCTGACTCCTTCAGCTCTGGAACTTGAAGAAAGAGCTCCTTCATTTGAGAAAAAGGAGTCAGCTCTGGAAGCGCTTTTAAAAGCAGAAAACGATTTAGAGCCGGCCTCTCCGAAAAAAGAAGAAACCTGTTTTTCTATCCCGCCAGAAGATGGATAAACAGTACTGGCTAGAGAACCGTGGGCAGCAATATCAGAAGCAGGCTCCTGAGAAAAAGAGATGTCGGAATCTGTTACTGGATTGTTGTGAGGGATATCAAACCCTGAAACCACTTCCGTTTCAACACTCAAAGTTGATCCCTCTTCCTCGAGAGAGTCTGAAAGAGAACCAGGAGTTTTTACCTTTTCAGAATTATTTAACCTATCAGAATTTACGGGTTCTGAGGAAGGGGAGGAAATGACATCTGAAGGTTTATTTCCTGAAGACATATTTCCTGCGGACATGTTACCTGACTGTGCTCGAGAAAGTGTTAGCGAGGGAGATTCAGAAGCGTCAAAAGCCTTTTTCGAAGCTTCAAAACCTTTCAGATCGATATGTTCAGATTCAATAACAAAAATACAGTCATCAATAGTTGAAAGGACGTATTTTAGAAGGCTTTCAGGGGAAATACTTGATTTAATTAGCTCTACTGCTGAAGGGCTTATCTGATACCCTTCTTCTGTTACTGCCCTTACAATATCAATTTCATTCATAATTTCGACCTGATTACCCGACCTGGTCTCTTGACTGTCAGAATTTAATAGACCCTTACTCCATTATATCCAACAACTTGAAGTCAAAAGAATTAAGGGAAAGACCCATTTAAAATATAAAAAATAATCACATACAAAAATAATTCGATACAACCAGAATAATATTGTATAGTCCTGGTAAATTATTTTTATTCTCAATATTATCTGAGAACTTCTGTTAGTACTATAATATCGGTATATGTACATTATATGTGTAATAATGCATAGTGCATGTACAGTATATGTGCAATAATGATAGTATATGTACAGTATATTGAAGTATAATTAACATACAATTGCTAACGATCTTGATATAACCATTGATAACGTCCTAAGAATTATATTAGGTACTTTTATAATATTACATGAGGACTGTTTAAGAGTCTGCCTGCCAGTTGTCTTTTTTACATTAGAATAAATAAATGTGTGTCTTCTTTTAACTGCCTGTATTACTCTGATACTAAGTAAAATATGATACTCTCAAAGAATTATTTATACTCCAGATTCTTTATATTCCAGATTCTTTATATTCCAGATTCTTTATACTCCAGATTCTTTATACTCCAGATTCTTTATATTCCAGATTTTTTTTTGTTTTCGGATTATACTAGAAACAAATTTCTGAACAACGTATCAAATCCTATGGAATTTCAGTCTATTTATTAAAAAGAAATCCATAAAAATAACACATCCAGATGATAAATTTTAATTTAATATAGGAGAAAAACAAATCATAAAAGCGAATATACTGAAAAGTCCTGGATTAAACAAAAAGTCCAGTAAAATTAAAAGCATAATAATTAGATTAATTAGACTAAATACATAATAACCTGGTTAAAAAATCTGGATATGGATTAAATACACGATGACCAGAAAATACACGATGACCAGATAGAATCTCGACATCAGATTAAACACATGTGTCAGATTAAATATCCAACAATTGGGTTAAATAAATTATAATCAATTAAATATTTAAAAATCGGATCATATGTTAATTAGATTAAATATACGATAACCGGATTCATACTAAAATATACGATAACCAGATTCATACAAAACATTAAAAAATATTGGTGATCTGATTAATAAAGTGCTGAAAAGGTTACAGACCGAATGAGATATAAATATAATACAGCACCAGAAGAATAAGACAAAGGGAATAAAGGCTTACTATGAGTAAAAATAATACACAAAAAAATACCCAGGAAGAAGAAAGTTTCCTGGTTTCCTTTGGAAAGGATTTGCTGTCGGTTGCGGCTGTCCTGATAGCCTTTATGGTTCTTTCCAAACTGGCATTCGGACTCTGGACCCCTATGGTTGCAGTGGAATCGGGAAGCATGGAACCTCATATGCAGGTAGGGGACATTATTTTCATAAAAAATATTGACAGGGTCGATCTTGTTACCAATCAAGAAGGAAAAAATTCAGACTATATGACCTTCGGAGACTATGGAGATGTGATTCTCTACCGACCTTATGGGGAAGACAGCATAACTCCCATAATACATAGAGCAATGTACAGAGTGGAAGCCGGAGAGCCTATGTGGGAAGACGGTCCTGTTGCCCCATATGCGGGATACATTACCAAGGGAGATAACCCTGTAACTAACAGGCACTATGACCAGGAAGGACAGATAAGCTACTACGTGCCTGTAAAGGATGAATGGATAATTGGAGTTGCAAGATACAGGATTCCTTACCTTGGACATATCAGGCTGCTCTTTTCATGAGCCCTTTGGACCACACAACCGTCAGCAAACAGAAATTCCATAATTTATATTTTTTTCAGATTCAATAATTGATGTTTTTCCTTCATTTTCAATAATTTACATTTGAGATTTAATTGTGAAGTTTAATTGATCTATCTCCAGCATCTTTAACTTCACTTATTTTTAACTTAATTTTAAGAAGCTATCCTTCCCAGCGTCTATTTGACCTTTTCAGGATTCTTACGAAATCTTTTTGAGCTTCCGCAAATCCGGGTAGACCGTGAGTATTAATCCGTAAGTATAAATGTCTCCAGAATGAAGAGAAACCTGAAATAAAAATCAAAGATAGAATATAAAAACCAGTTCAAAATCGTAAGAAACATGAAACTTAAAAAACTGAAAATTGGCAGGAAAGAGCTTTCTGGAAACCTCCTTCTCGCACCTATGGCAGATGTAACAAATCTGGCTTTCAGGCTGCTTTGCAGGAGGTATGGAGCTGACCTTACATATACCGAGATGATAAATGTAGATGCTTTGCTCAATGAAAGCAGAAAGTCTTTCATTAAAGGGCTGAGCTCTGAGGAGGACAGACCTTTTGGAGTTCAACTCGTAGGAGGCTGTCCTGATAAGTTAAAAAGAGCTGCACTCTTTATTGAAGAAGAGTACAGGCCCGAGATTATTGATGTCAACATGGGCTGCCCCGCAAGATGTATTATAGGCGCTGGCTGTGGTTCTGCCCTTCTCAACTCTCCGGAACTTGTATATTCAATAATCTCGGAGCTGACAGAGTCACTTGACACTCCGGTCAGCGCAAAAATCAGACTCCTCGGAAGAGAGGAAAAAACGCTTGAAATTGCCCGCCTGATAGAAAAGGCGGGGGCATCAGCTGTGACCGTGCACGGCAGGACGGCAGCACAGATGTATTCAGGTAACTCGAATCTTGAGGGGATAAGAGCTGTCAAAAATGAACTTTCTATCCCGGTCATCGCAAACGGGGATGTAAAAGATGAAGAATCTGCAGAAAGGACGTTAGAATTAACAGGCTGCGACGGACTCATGATAGGACGTGCAGCAATGGGCAACCCATTTATATTCAAAAAAATCAGGCACTACCTGGAAACCGGCGAAAAGCTTGGAGCAGATAAGCCTTTCAGGCAGCTTGAGGATTTTAACTCTTATATTTCACTCCTTGAAGAACACAACCTGCTTTCATCCATAAACCTGAGAATGCACGCACACTGGTTTACCAAAGGACTTCGAGGCTCGCGGCATGTCAGGGAAAAAATCAATGGTTTGGAAGATGGAAAAGCCATAACTGAACTAATAAGAAGTTTTTGCCAGGAAATATATTAAAATATCTCTTTTTTGGAGCAAAGCTTTGTTTACAGCAACAAGGAAAGAAAACGTTGTTAATCGGCAGGTTAACCTGAAAACAATAATTATAAAACACCTAAAAAATAATTTCTGATTAGAAGTATTTATAAGTAATTTTACGACTTTCACCGAAAACCTAATAATAATCTACACTATTATCCATGAACTATCAGGCACCAAACGGCGTGAAGATACAATTAAGAATATATTAAATTCAAAATACTATGATCCAATAATATGAATACTTTCAGGTTCACAATTTTGCCGCCCAGAGTTTTGATTAGCGCAAGATCACTCTGGGTGTTTATAGTGTCTGACAAAACCCGGTTAAGAATTACATAGGGGTAAGTCAACCCCCTTAAACTGACAAGTATTATATATAGAAATTAACTTCAGGTTAACTCAATTAACAATAACTCAGTTAACAGCAGTGTGCTGACAACTAAATCATAAGTATGCCAAACAGACTGCCGAGAACAGTGAAAATTTCAAACAAATGATAGAAAACCTAAATTAAACCTTAAAAACGCATTATAAAGGAGAATCCAGATGAAGGAGATCAGAATACACGGTCGAGGAGGCCAGGGTTCTGTTACTGCTGCTGAAATGCTTTCTGTTGCAGCTTTTGAAGATGGAAAGTTCAGCCAGGCCTTCCCCGCTTTTGGGGTAGAGCGAAGAGGTGCCCCTGTGCAGGCATTCACAAGAATCAGTGACAGTCCAATAAGGCTCAGAAGTCAGATTTACGCCCCGGATTATGTTATTGTCCAGGATGCCACTCTGCTTGAAACTGTTGATGTTGCAAGCGGAATAAAAGATGACGGAATCATCATAGTTAACACCACAGAAAAGCCGGAGAGCCTCAAGCTTAATACGAAAGCAAAGGTAATGACCGTGGACGCTACAAAAGTAGCAATGGACGTTATGGGTATTCCTATCGTAAACACTGTCCTTCTCGGAGCTTTTGCGGGCGCAACTGGAGAGATTAATGTAGAGTCAATCCAGAAAGCCATAAGGGCTCGTTTTTCCGGAAAAATCGGAGAAAAGAATGCAAAAGCAATTCAGAAAGCCTATCAGCTGATCAGGGGGGAAAAAGAATGAGCTCTAAAACAGAACAGGACCGCAAAATTCGTCCAGAAGTGCTAAAAACAGATCCGGAAAAAAACGGTTTAAATATTTCGCGCTGCAGAACATGCAAGCCCGGTTCAACACTTAAAAACAAAACCGGTGGCTGGAGAAACTTCCGTCCCGTATATATTTACGAAAAATGTACCAAGTGCGGAATCTGTGAGATGGTATGCCCTGACATGTCTGTAAAGCCCAGAGAAGACGGCTTTTTTGAATATGATTATGATTACTGTAAAGGTTGCGGCGTCTGTGCAAATGAGTGCCCTGCAGACGCAATTGAAATGGTTCTGGAGGAGAAATAATGATTAATCCGGCATACAAGGGAAAAATGGTTGTTGTAGAAGGCTCCTATGCTGTGGCCCATGCTACAAAAATCTGCCGCCCAAATGTGATCTCAGCCTATCCGATTACTCCTCAGACTCATATTGTTGAAAACCTGTCTCAGTTCATGGCAGACGGAGAAGTCCCCAATTGTGAGTACATTAATGTGGAATCAGAATTCTCGGCAATCTCTGCCCTGGTAGGAGCCTCCGCAGTAGGCGCAAGAACCTATTCAGCCACCACCTCACAGGGGCTTCTGCTCATGCATGAAGTGCTTTTTAATGCTTCAGGAATGAGGCTCCCGATTATAATGACAGTGGCAAACAGGGCAGTTGGTGCTCCAATTAACATCTGGAACGACCACCAGGACTCAATTGCTCAGAGAGATACAGGCTGGCTTCAGCTCTATGTAGAAGATGTTCAGGAAGCTGCTGACACCCTTCCTCAGATCTACAAGATCGCAGAAGACAGTGACATCATGCTGCCAGGTATGGTCTGCATGGACGGTTTTATCCTGTCTCACGTCTACGAGCCTGTTGTCCTGCTTGAGCAGGAACTGACAGATAATTTCCTTCCACCTTTCCATCCCGAAAACATTCTTGACCCTGAAGATCCTCAGACTTTCGGAGCCTTTGCAGCCCCGGATACTTATGAGGAGTTCAGGTTCCTGCAGGAACAGGCAATGCAGAAAGCTCTTCCGAAGATTGAATCTGTTGCTAAGGAGTTCGAAGAAATTTTCGGCAGGTTCCATGGAGGGCTTATTGACGGGTACCATCTCGATGATGCTGAAATAATAATCATGTCTATGGGCTCTATTCTAGGGACTGTTAAGGATGTTGTTGACCAGTACAGGACACGGGGAGAAAAGGTCGGTGTCTTAAAGGTCAGGTCCTTCAGACCTTTCCCGGTAGAGCAGATCCGCGAGGCTATTAAGAACGCCCACGCAGTAGTTGTGCTCGACAAGAACATTTCAATTGGTACAAATGAAGGAGCCCTCTTTACCGAAACAAAGTCCTGTCTCTATAACAGCAAGATCCGCGTCCCTGTAGTGGGTTATACTGTGGGGCATGGGGGCCGTGACATTCGTGCGGAAAGCATCGCCAAGATTATTGAAGAAACCAAGAAAGTTGCAAAATCCGGAATAACGGTCGAGAGCCAGTTCCTGGATCTCAGGGAGGAGTTGCTATGAGTAAAGCTGCACCTAAAACATATCTTGCCTCCGGGCACAGCGGCTGTGCAGGATGCTGTGACGCCTTTGCCGCAAAGTTCACACTCATGGGCGCAGGCCCAAACTGTATTGTGGTTAACCCTACAGGCTGCCTTGAAGTAATGACCACTCCTTTCCCGAATTCTGCCTGGCAGGTTCCATGGATCCACTCCCTGTTTGAAAACGCAGGTGCAGTGGCTTCAGGTGTGGAAGCTGCCCTGATAGCCCTTGGCAAAAAGAATGATACCAAGGTCATATCAATAGGTGGCGACGGCTCTACTATGGACATAGGGATCAGGTCTCTCTCAGGCGCCTTTGAGCGCGGCCATGATTTCACCTATGTATGCATGGACAACGAAGCTTACATGAATACAGGGATTCAGCGCAGCAGCGGAACTCCTTTCGATGCCAGTACAACGACAAGCCCTCCAGGAAAATTCTCTTTCGGAAATCCACGTCCAAAAAAGGATATGGTTGCCATTATGGCAGCCCATGGCTCTCCTTATGTTGCAACAACCTCAATCGGCTACCCGAGAGACATGATTCGTAAAGTCAAAAAAGCCACAGAAATAGTTGGCCCGACTTATATCCACGCCCATGCTCCCTGTACTACAGGCTGGGGTTTTGATACGTCTAAGACCCTGGAAGTTGCCAAGCTTGCAGTGGAAACCTGTCTCTGGCCCATGTACGAAATGGAAAACGGAGAAATCACACAGGTCAGAAAGGTCAAAGACCCGAAGCCAGTCGAGGATTATCTGAGAGTTCAGAAGCGCTTCAAACACCTCTTCACAATGGAAGGCGGTGAAGAAGAAATCAAGAAAATCCAGGCTATGGCAGATTGGAACATAAAACACTACGGACTTCAGTAAAAACTGAAGTTCTACTTTTTTGATTTATTTTATTTTCTTTCTTTTTGT
>WPCH01186975.1_pt1 | contig 20356 bp, 19 predicted proteins | sample 5399881 | NCBI WGS metagenome assembly WPCH01 (sample SAMN12869468, study PRJNA574797) | sludge metagenome | isolation source: wastewater treatment of pH5 | place: China:Beijing | collected 2019-05-20
CCATGGTGGCAGGCAGATACTTTAGAGCCCAGTTTAGACTATTGTGGCCAAGAACCGTGGGAATCAGAGCTAGGGCCAAGAAGATCACCCATGTTTGGGAGGTATAGCCTCCCCAAGATAGACCTGTAACCCACATGAAAAGAGCTAACACCACTGCAGCACTACCATACACCATGGCCGAATACAAACCCAAGGGCAAACCTTGACGGAGTCTCCGCCCGACCACAAAGTAGATGGCCATCATAATGGCACCACCTACAGCCAAGAGATTACCTAGAAGTCTAGAAGCCTCATCACCTGATTGGGTAAAGGTCACCATGATACTTCCAAAAAGGGCCACTAAAAGCCCAAGCCACATTAAGCCACTTGGTTTTTCCTGCAGAAATAACACGGAGATCAAAAACACCCATAGGGGCTGGGTCGTAACTAAGACGACAGAACTGGCAACACTTGTATGTTCCAGAGAAGTCATCCACAAAATGAAGTGAAAAGCCAGAAATGTCCCTGCGGTTAAAGCCAGAAACAATTGGTGCTTAGAAAGCCTATTCTCTTTGCTTTGTTTCAGAGCTAAAGGTGCAAAGAACAAGGTGGCAAAAAACATGCGATAAAATGCGATGACTGGTGCTGGTGCTTCGGCCAGGCGAATCAAGACCGCAGATGTGGAAATAGCGGCAACGCCCCCGATTAATGTTGCAGTAATAGCTTTTCTAGATGCCACAACTCCACTCTCCTTAATTTTCTCTAGTGCTTGCCACCAAGCGGTTCTCTCCATCCTGTAAGTACTGGCGAAGCACGGCTGCTACCGTTGCCAAAGCCACTTGGTTATAACCACCCTCGGGCACAATCAAATCTGCATATTTCTTTGAAGGTTCCACAAAGGCTTCATGCATGGGCTTTACCGTCGTTAGATACTGGCTGTGGACCGATTCTAGATTACGCCCCCGCTCCTTGACATCCCGAATAAGTCGGCGCAAAATCCTTACATCTGAGTCTGTGTCCACAAAAACCTTAAGATCAAATTCTGCCCGTAACAAGGGATTCCCTAAAACTAAAATCCCCTCCACAATCACAATATCCTTAGGTGCAACAGTGATTGTCTCAGGGGTGCGGGCGTAACGTTCGAAGTCATAAATAGGTACGTTGATGTCTTTACCCTGGCGCAGTAAACGCAGATGCTCAATTAAGAGCTCTTCTTCAAAGGCATCTGGATGATCGTAGTTAATCTTGAGGCGTTCGGAGAAACTGATCTCCGTATTGGCTACATAATAGGAGTCTTGGGATATAATAACAGAGTCTTCACCCATGGCACTTTGTAGAGCCTCGGCAAACGTCGTCTTACCCGATCCAGTGCCACCGGCAATACCAACAATCAGCATTTGAATCACCTGAGCCTTTATTTTATTCTACACTAAATTAAGCGGCCTTCTCTTTTGTCTTCGAATGCAACTCTTGCGTGTTGGCAAGGAGTTCAGCACCGAATGAAGAACGATCATGATGAAAGGAGTGAATTTCATGAAAAAAGTTGCACTCGTAATTGCCCAAAAACAGTTTCGGGATGAAGAATATCAAGTTCCATACGATATTTTGAAAAATGCAGGCTTCGAAGTTTTGACGGTCTCGACCTCCAAGAATAAAGCCCTTGGTAAACTTGGTCTTGAGGTCACCCCGGATACACTCATTACTGACCTTGAGCTAGAAGAACTGGACGCTTTGATTTTCGTTGGAGGCGGCGGTTCGGAACAATACTTCCACGATCCTCTCGCCCACAAGCTAGCCAACACTGCAATGGAACTCAACAAGGTACTGGGCGCTATTTGTATCGCCCCTGTTATCTTAGCCAATGCCAAGGTACTCAAGGGCAAAAGAGCCACCGTCTTCCCCGATGGCATAGAGATTCTCAAAGATAATGGAGCTAACTACACCGGTGCCGAGGTTGAAATCGATGGAAAGCTCATCACAGGAAACGGCGTCGAGGCTGCAGAAGCTTTTGGTCATGCTCTAGTTAAACTACTCAGCTAGGTAACCTGCTTGCCTTAGTGCGTCTAAAATCGCGGCCATCACCTGTCTACCTGGGGCTTCAATGCTGTGTAGATGATAGCCATCGGTCAACGTGGAAAGGGGCTCTCCCTGGAGCTCCTTCATTTTTTGCACAAATTTACCCACATCAGCCCTCGAAGAAAGCTGCAACAGCGCGGTTAACTCACCGTAGAGGGGATGCTCTACTGTAACATCAAGCACCGTCCCCCCTAGGTCCACAATCAAGTTTAGTTCATGGGCTATTGTGTCGTTATCTCCTCCGTGACGAACAGCAATGGTACTTCGGTGCATAGTCCCAAGCTTCGGAGTATGTAGGAGATAACCTTGGGGAGTAGCAATAATCTGCGCCCCCCTTGCCCTAAGTACCGCTACATCACCTACAATAATCTGCCTGGTTACACCAAGCACACTGCTTAAATAAGCACCAGTAAGGGGATTCGTAGCCTCATCCAAAAGCTTTAAGATCTTATCCCGCCGTTCTTCTTGTGTCACAGCGATCCCCCCTTAATTCAGTCCTTGCCAAAAACTTCACAGCAGGGTATGATACAGGTGTATATACACTTGTTGATTGGGTAGCAATCAGCATTAAATATCAAGGAGTGAAGTTTTATGCGTATGACCATGAAAGAATTGCTCTATGGCGCTCTACTCACTGCACTAGCCCTCTTGATTCCCTTAGCCTTTCAGGGCTGGCTCCAAGTGGCGATTCCGCCTTTTTCAGCGACCTTAGCCAGTCATCTACCCACCATGTTAGCCATGACCGTTAGTCCTTGGGTTGCCATCTTAGTTGGCTTAGGATCAAGCTTTGGTTTTTTCGTCACCTTAGGGCCTATCGTGGCCATGCGGGCTTTTACCCATGTAATATTTGGAGCCATCGGCGCCAAACTCTATCAAAAAGGCTTTAAACTCTGGCACGTGCTTCTTCTCACCCTACCCATCCACGCCCTAAGCGAGGCCGTCGTGGTAATGTTCTTCGGCTTTAGCCTTTATCAGTCCCTCGTCGTTATCGGAATTGGTACCGCCCTGCACCACGTAGCGGACAGTGCAATTACTTTATCTGTATTTAGCGCCTTGGTCAAGGCCGGCGTCCCCTTAGGGGTTCGTGTTAAAGGCCCTGTGCGCCATCTCTAAGGACTCAATGATCTTAATGTGCTGTGGACAAAGGGTTTCACATTGCCCACAAGCCACACAGCGCCCAGCGTCCATGTTTTTTTGTACCAAATTGTCATATTGCCACTGACTTCCAGGCAAGTTATCATAAATACTAGCGTCATTATACACGCTGAAGATCTGAGGAATTGCTACATCCTGAGGACAGGGCAAGCAATACTTGCAATCCGTACACAAAACCTTAATGCGCTCTCCATAGATATCCTTGGCCTTATCAATGAGGCCAAGTTCTTTTTTTGTCAAGGAACTGGCAGAAGCCTCAGTCATGATGCGCACGTTCTCTTCCACTTCTTCCATCCGGCTCATACCGCTCAAAATCAGAGAGACCTCTGGATGATTCGCAACCCACCGGAAGGCCCATTCAGCTGGTGTACGCTGAACTGAAGCACTGGCAAACAGATTATCCACTTCCTCTGGAACATTGCGAACTAAGCGACCGCCCCTTAAGGGTTCCATAATAATTACGCCGAGCCCCTTTGAGGCAGCGTACTTAAGTCCTGCTAAGCCAGCCTGATAGCATTCATCCATATAGTTGAACTGAATCTGGCAGAAATCCCATGGATAGGCGTCGACGATTTCCCTGAACACGGGCAGTTCATCATGGAAAGAAAAACCCACATGCTTGATAGAACCCTCAGCCTGAGCCTTTTCTAAAAATTCTAATGCTTCGCACTCAATAGCCTTATTCCACCCATCTTTGTAGAGAGAATGGAGTAAATAAAAATCCACCTGGTCCACGCCAAGTCGCTCCAGCTGTTCCTGGAAATAACGTTCACAGTCCCCAGGAGATTCTAAAAGCCATACGGGCATCTTAGTCGCAATATGGACCTTCTCCCTGTAGCCATCTTGTATAACCTTCCCCACCAACTCTTCGCTCTTGCCTCCATGGTAGGAGTAGGCCGTATCTAGGTAATTAATGCCTGAATCGATCCCGTGACGAATCATAGAAATGGCCTGTTCTTCGTCTATTTCTCCATTTGACAAGGTAGGTAAGCGCATACAACCAAAACCCAGCAAACTCACTTCTTCATTTGTCTTTCCCATTTGTCTCTTTTGCACGAGATCACCTCTTTTTGTATAATTCTAACTGCGCCTTGTTTTTCCCTGCTGCCCCCCTGAAAACAGGAAAACGAACGGGAGCCACGAACTTTATAAATATGTAAGGAGAGATAGCCATGTCTTATCCATTTGTAATCGCTTTTATCGCCTTTTTTGCCGGTATCTTGTTCACCTATGTCTTAATGATTAAGCGTCAGGTCAGCTTACAGGCCAAGCTTGATCTGGTAGAACAAGCTCGGGTAGAAGAGAAACAGTATCTTACCAAAGTGGAGAGTGAGTTTCAGGCAGCGTTTCAAAACCTAGCTCAAGAGATCCTGGAGACTAAATCCACATCCCTGACTCATCACAATCAGCAGCAGATTCAAGCTCTTTTGGAGCCACTTCGGCAGCGCATTGCAGAATTTCAGGACAAGGTTGAAACCACTCACCGGGAGAGCATGATTAAGATAGGCTCATTAGAGCATGTTGGACTTGCCATGTCACAAGAAGCCCAGCGCCTAACCACAGCCTTGAAAGGTGAAGTGAAAACTCAAGGCGACTGGGGCGAGATGATTTTAGAGCGTATTTTAGAGGCTTCTGGCCTTAGAGAAGGACATGAATTTGTCCTCCAGGGACAAGGTCTAGACCTTCGAAGTGACGCTGGCACCAAAATTAGGCCAGATGTAGTCGTAATCCTCCCTGAAGAGCGGCATCTGATTATTGACTCCAAGGTCTCATTGGTTGCCTACGAAAGACATGTAGCCACAGAGGACCCCGAGGAACAAAAAGCCCTAGAAAAGGAACTGGTTCGCTCGGTTAAGGCTCATATTGATGGGCTGAAAAATCGCTTTTATCAAAAGCAAACGGGAATCAACTCCCCAGACTTTGTGCTCCTCTTTATGCCCCTTGAGCCGGCCTATGCCTTGGCTTTACAAGCAGATGATGGACTTTTTCAGTATGCATGGGATCGCAAAGTCGTCATTACAACGCCCACAACCCTAATGGCAACGCTCTGGATAATTGCCAACATTTGGCAACAGGCCCAGCAAACAGCTAACGCCCTAGAAATCGCCCGCCAAGGTGGAGCTCTCTATGACAAGTTCGTAGGCTTTGTAAGTTCCCTAGAAGATGTGGGTCGTCTCTTAGAGCGGTCCCAAAGTGCTTATAACCAGGCCTGTAATCAGTTAAAAAGCGGTCGAGGCAACTTAATCACAAGGGCCGAAAATCTCCGCTCCCTAGGGGTAGCCACCACCAAATCCTTAGATACCAACTTGACGGAAGAAGCTAGCGAAAGTAACACCGAAGAAGAAACCTCTGCATAGCTCCTAGGGCCCTTTCTCCACCAGGGTTAGGTGGCCCTTTACTTCCTCATGTTCCAAAACAGTCAAGGAAATAGGCTGGGCGGTATAATCCCCCAGTCCAGGTAGGTAAGCTGTGGCAAGATACTCACCAGGTGGCAAGCAAAAGGTCTTAGAGTGTCCCTTCAAAGGGACACTAGCCTCAATCGCCTCTCCACCCTCATTTTCCACCCTGAGCTTTAGATTCGTCATTCCTTTGACAGCCCACTCTGCATTAACAAGTCCATGTCCAAACTCTTCATCCCAACCAGGAAGGCCCAGATCCATGGCCGTTGTGGCTAGAACTGAGCGAATATCCCGAAGATCCATTCCCTGAGCTAGCATCAAGCCAGCTACCCCAGAAACTAGGGCCGTTGAAAAGGATGTTCCTTCTTCGAAACTGGGGGGAGCCACAAGATCTAGGTTCGGTCCAAAGTGAGAATAATAAGCCCGCTGCGGGCCTTGTTGCCCTGGCAAAACGGCTCCAACGGCCACCACCTGTGAAAGTGCCGCTGGATAAAAGAGACCTGGGTCTTTTGCACCTCCAGATGAATTACCTGAGGCTGCAATCATTAGAATATCTGTATTGGCGGCTATACGGTCTACTTTTTGTCGAATCGTGTCCAAAATACCCGACTGACCTAATGACATATTGATGATCTGGGCTGGGTAGGGATTGGGGATTGTATCATGCAAACCTGCTGCAAAGAGAATCCCTTCACTCACCTGAAATTGACCACCGCGCCCACTGCTATCTAAGACTTTGATCGGTTGGATTGTCACAGTGGGAATGGCCATGCTAATGGTCTGGGCGACTTTCGTGCCATGTTGCCTGAAAAAATCATCATGGGTGTTGTAGCTGCTATTTACAAAATTATAACCTGAGACAACCTGCACACTACGTGGTAAGGTCCCTGCCTTGAGCCCAGAATCTAGAACAGCGATCCGCACACTGTGATCCCCTGTGGTTTCCGCGTGGGCACCCGGAATTCGTATGTAATCTAAGTACCAAGGAAGATCAAAACCTGCGGTTCCAACTCCCTTTGTACGCACAATCCAATTAGGCTCGAAGAAGATGCGCTTATCTTCGTAATGACTCCAGTCCTCTAGCGAAAGCTCATTGTCTGGGCTTGATTCTACCAATACTGCCAAGAGAGATCGAATTTCGCCTTTGATGGTGAAGCCTAACCTAGCTAAGATCTCTAACCGCTGTTCATAAAACTCTTCGTTCTTGAAGTGGGCGATCAAATCGCTATACTCTGGTTCTATATCAAGTTCTCCACCCAACCCCTGGACCGAGAAACTCGCACGTACAGGTGCAAAATAGTGTTTAAAATCCCAGGTTAACTCGGCCCTTCCAACATGCCCTCCCTTACTATACTTAAGAGCACTAGGGAAGGCATCACTACCTTCTGGTACATAGCGCACGGCGTAAACATATTCATGGGCCTTTGGGTTGCTGTGGATAAAGTTCTTTATTTCGGGGGCCGTCTCACCGATTTTTATCCATAGATTACTATCGCTATGGCGCTTCCATACTTCCCACAGACCATGCGCTTCTTCCTCTCCATCACTCTCCCAGCTTAAGTCTACTCCACCAGTCAGAAGCCAAGTGTGAGTCAGAACCTTGGACCTGGTTCCCGCCTTTTCTACGTTGGTTTTCTCTAAGGATGGGGTGATGGCGGTTTGACGTGCACCGAGAACCTTAATTTGCTTACTTATAGAAAGGACCTCTCCGTCCGTATCTCGGGAGAGGGCTTCAATCCACCAATGACCAGGTTCTAGAGACAAAATCGCCCTGGTCTTGGTGCCTAAATCAACGATATACGCCTTGTCCACTCCACTAACCCAGATCTCTTGGGTATCTGCTAAAACTCCCTTTAACTCTACTGTAAGGAGTTTCGTATCAGATTTAACCCACAGGCACCCAGACAAGAGCATGGCCACAAGTAGTAAAGAAATGATATACAGTTTTTTCATAAATCAAACCTGCCAGTCGATGGGTTCTTGACCCGCTTTGATCAAAAATTCATTGGCTTTAGAAAAATGGGCGGAACCAAAAAAGCCACGATAGGCCGATAAGGGACTAGGATGCACTGTCTTTAGTACAAGGTGGATGGGATTTTTGATCAGTGCCGCCTTACTCTGGGCATGTTTACCCCAAAGTAAGAAGACAATGGGCTCTTCTTTTCGATTCAAGTGAGCCAAGATGGCGTCGGTAAATTTCTCCCAGCCTCGCCCTTGGTGGGTGCAAGCCTCCCCCGCCCTTACGGTTAAGGTCGTATTTAATAGAAGAACACCTTGATCCGCCCAAGCTTCTAAGGAGCCGTGCCTTGGAATGTCATAACCAAGATCGCTTTTTAGTTCTCTAAAGATGTTTCGTAAAGAAGGGGGCAAAGGGGATCCCTTGGGTACCGAAAAAGCCAATCCGTGAGCTTGTCCCTGTCCGTGGTAGGGATCTTGTCCCAAAAGGACAACCTTGGTCCTTGCCAAGGAGGTCTTTTTCAGTGCTTCAAAAACCTGATTCACGGGAGGATACACAGTGTTAGTACTGTACTCATCGTTCAAAAAGCTCCGCAGCTCCCTAAAATAGGACTGCTCAAATTCGTGGGCAAAGAGACTATCCCAGTCATTGCCCAAAAACCCTACCATCACGTCTCACCGACCTTTTCCATAGTCTACCAATTGATCATAAACGCTCCGCACGGCTTCTTCCCCATTGCTTAAGACCGCAATGGACAATGGCTCCTCCAGATTACCTCCGAAGATTACGTAAGCTCCAGGGCATCGCCCCTCGATTGTGATTATACTACCTTCTTGATAGGGAGCCAACAAGGCTTTGACCATCTTAGAATGCAAGATTTTCCCGGAGGCCAAAACAGTCCACAGGCGATGTAGATCATGGGCTGTCGAAAACAGTTGGGGTTTTATCCCCTCCTCTAAGATGGCGTATACATTCTCTACCTCCCGGCCCGTATTTGTCCTAGTATAACCTGTGGCGGCCGAAGCTGGCACTTGATCAAGGTAGTAATAGTTCGACTGCCTCATTTGAACAGGCGTCAAGACTTCTTGGGCAATGAGCTCCCATGGGGCTTGTCCAGGCATAAGCTCACGAAGCTTGGCCTCCCACCCTCCCTGGTTATCCCAAGAACCTAGCTTGGACCCATCAACCTTACCTTGTTCCACTAAGCGGGCCAAGGCAAGCTGTGCAAAAAATTCTCTAATTGTCCCCAGATTGAACATGGTGAAGTAATTATTCCGTACTTTGTAACGCCGGTTAGCCAAACCATAGGCACCGCGAAACTCAATCTCGGACTGTCTCGTCACCTGCACAACCCCGGCGAACTCATCCTCAACATAAAAGCCTTGATACTGTTCGCCCATGGTGCTAAAGGCTTCTGTACCCTTAAAATCAAAGTTTTCATCCAATTTGGGAACCACAACAGGCACCTTCAATTCTCTTTGAATAATGTCTGCAAAGCCGTGGCAACTCTCTTTCTCACCATGGGTTACAAAAACACGACCTATATAACTAAAGCGCCGCAGCCACTTTAGGAGTGCTCCCTGGTCCGCATGGGCTGAAAAACCTGAAATCGTTTCAATGGTTGCAGCCACCTTCACCTCTTCGCCATGGATGCGCACCTCACTGGCACCATCTTGCAGACGACGACCTAAAGTGCCCTGGGCTTGGTACCCAACCAGGAGTACGGTGGCTTGTTTACGCCAGAGATTGTGCTTTAGGTGGTGCTTGATTCGTCCCGCATCAGCCATTCCGCTTGCAGAAATGATCACCAAGCCCCCTACCACAGAATTCAGACGCATGGACTCCTCTACACTTTCAGTGTAGTGAATATAGGGAGAATCAAAGGGAGAACGTCCTTCTTTAATCATAGTTCGTGTCTCATAGTCAAACACACCAGCATGCCTCTGGAATACTTCCGTTGCCTTACTGGCTAAGGGACTGTCGATATAGATATTCAAAGGCGGAATTTTCCCCTCATCCTGCAACACCCGCAGACTATAGAGTAAGTCCTGGGTCCTTCCTAGGGCAAAGGCTGGGATCAGCAGGTTTCCCCCGCGTTTCATGGTGGAATTCACCACGTCAGCCAAGTGTTCCATGCGATCATCTCTTTTTTCATGCATCCTCGTTCCATAGGTTGATTCGATGACGACGATATCGGCTTCAGTAATAAACGTGGGGTCTTGAACGATGGGTTGGTCTAGATTGCCCAAGTCACCTGAGAAAACCAACTTAGTTGTCTCCTCATCTTCTGTGACCCACATCTCCACAACCGCGGCCCCAAGAATGTGGCCCGCATCGCGAAAGCGAAGGCGAAATGAAGGCAAGATTTCTATTTCTTCATCGTAGACCATGCGTTTAAACTGTTTCATGGCCACATTGGCATCTTCCACCGTATATATTGGTTTTAGAAGTTCTTGACCCCGCCGCCTCAGTTTACGGTTCTTCCGCTCCACTTCAGTTTCTTGAATATGCCCAGAGTCGGCCAACATAATGGAACAAAGATCAGCTGTCACTGCTGTAGCTAAAATCGGGCCTTTAAACCCATGTTTCACTAATTTAGGAATGAGCCCGCTATGATCGATGTGGGCATGAGTAAGAATAACAGCGTCAATTTCCCTTGGCTTAAAGGGAAAGTCAATGTAGTTTCGCTGTTTCAGCTCCGGAGGTCCATGAAAGAGTCCACAGTCAATCAACACCTGACTGTCGCCAGAACTCACTAAGAAACAAGAACCGCTGGTTGTCTCAGCAGCACCAAAGAATTGCATCCTCATTTAGAAGCCTCCTATCGTAGCTGGTAGATAGTACTGTGCTCGTAGCTGGTTCCCTTTTTTAGAATTGCACTGGGAAAGTGGGGGAACTTTAGGCTATTGGGGAAGTATTGAGTTTCCAAGCAAAAGCCTGAACGCCTAGGGTGTAAAGTACTATCTAAGAAATTGCCGCTATAAAACTGGATTCCGGGTTTGGTGGTCCAAACCTCCAAAGAGCGTCCTGACTCCATGTGCTTGGCCTGAGCTGCCTTGACTAAACCTTGCCCTTGACGCCTGATAATCCAGTTGTGATCGTAGCCATGACCTGCGCTAATTTGTTCATGATCGGCATCAATGCGATCCCCTATAGGTGTACTGTTTCTAAAGTCCAAAGGAGACCCCTCCACTTTAAGGATTTCTCCTGTGGTTAAACACTCAGAGTTAATAGGTGTAAAAAAGTCTGCATACAGCTCTAACTCATGATCCAAGATCAGCCCAGTCCCCTGGCCCGCTAAGTTAAAATAAGCATGATTGGTTAAATTAACTACCGTATCCAAATCAGTTTCAGCGACGTAATCGATGCGTAAACCGCCCAAAGATTCAGCTGAGTAGGTCACCTTTACGTTCAAATTGCCTGGGTAACCTTCTTCGCCATCCGGACTCAAGTAGCTAAGTTCTAGGGCCTCTCCCCTATGGCTCTTTAAGACTTTGGGCTCCCAAACAACCTTGCCAAACCCCCCAGGACCCCCATGGATATGGTTATTTCCATTATTAGCTGCAAGCTTGTAGGTGGCCTCACCCAGTTGAAACTCAGCATTTTCGATACGGTTGGCGTGGCGACCTACAATCACCCCTAAGGACTTTGTGCACTTCAAATAGTCTTCTAAACTGTCATATCCTAGGACAACATTTTGTCCATCGGGAAAATACAGACCCACAAGAGCTCCGCCAAAATTGGTGATTTCAGCCCTATATCCTCCACCTAAATCTAGCGTGAAGAGTTCAATTTGCCGTCCGTGGTTGGTTTCCCAAATTTTTCGTTCCACACCGCGTCCTCCTATCTTAAATTCTAACTCAACTTTTACTAAGGCGAAAGGTTTTTCCGCTTTCTTAGGGAAAAGTATCCATGGCAAGCCTTTCGGAAATAGACAGGTGAATTCCTGCTAAGCGATGAAACAAGATTTGGAAGAAAGGATCAGCCTTGAAAAACAAAAAGCATTGGAAAGAGACTTTAGAGGCAGTACTGCTCCACTTCCAGCAGGCGTTAGACCTGGTGCTCCTTTCATGGGAACCAAGATTGCCCTCTTTGACACTGCCACCAACGAGCAAAAGGAAGCTGCTGTAGCAAATCTGGATGCCTTTGGCTATGGCTACCGGCAGCCAACCATCGCAGCATGGTAATAAGCTCGCAGTGCCATTGGCACCGCTGTCTCAACGCTACTAAATACTAGACAAACTTGGTATAATAGGCACAGGAGTCCGCTCCCGTGCCTATTTTAGAAAATCAATGGAGGATATTCATGACACAGAAAAAAAGGGCCGTCTTTTTAGATCGGGACGGAGTGCTGAACAAATCTCTAGGTTCACGACCACCGAATAATGCCAGTGAACTCACCTTGTATCCAGGAGTACCTCAAGCTATTGCCAAACTTAACGAGGCAGGTTATCTCACCTTTGTTGTAACCAACCAAGGTGGTGTTGGTCTAGGCTATATGACCTTAGGGGACCTCCATGACATCCATACAAAGCTCAGTGACGAGGTAGCAATACATGGTGGTAGCTTCACAGAGATCATGGCCTGTACACATAAACCTCGGGCAGGCTGTTCGTGCCGCAAACCAAAGCCGGGCATGCTCCTGGAGCTCGCCAAAAGGCACAATGTTGACCTACAAAGAAGTTTCATGATTGGTGACCGAGATATGGACATTGCCGCAGGAAAAGCCGCAGGGGCCGTCACCATTTTGATCGAATCGGATGAAAAAATAAAGCAAGTGCCAGATCACACTTGCCCCAACTTACTGGCCGCGAGTGAGTTGATTCTTCTCAAAGATTGCATATAGGGCCAGAAGATAGGACGTGACACCAAAACCACTTACCTGACCCACACAGACAGGTGCAATTACGGAGCGTGACCTAAACTCTTCACGAGCATAAATGTTACTGAGATGGACTTCAATAGTCGGAACCTGGGCCGCCATCAATGCATCCCTTAAGGCATAGCTGTAATGGGTAAAGGCCCCAGGATTAAAAATCAACCACTCATACACCCCTGTGGCTTGATGGATACGGTCCATTAGCATCCCTTCATGATTAGACTGGAAAAAATCCACGTCTAAACCAAGCTGGGATCCTAAACCCTCAATTTCCTCATTGATCTGATCAAGAGTAATTTGTCCGTAGACTTCAGGTTCACGTTGCCCCAAGAGATTTAGGTTGGGACCATGAAGTACTAGTACTTTCATTTTCCTTCCTCCTCCAAACAGCGTACCAAACGATTCAACTTAGTGACTAATGCTCGATACTTCTCGGGTTTCAAGGATTGCGGCCCGTCAGATAGGGCCTGCTCAGGATTGTTATGTACCTCGATCATCAGCCCATGGGCACCAGCAGCCAGGGCTGCTTTGGACAGTGGCTCTATCAAGTTCCAATCTCCCGAACCATGACTAGGATCAACCACTACAGGTAGATGTGTCAAGTGCTTTAAAATCGGTACCGCACTGAGATCAAGGGTGTTGCGGGTGAACGTGCTATTGAAGGTCCGGATTCCCCGTTCACAGAGAACCACCTGGGTGTTTCCAGCTGCTAGAATATATTCTGCAGATAGGAGTAGCTCTTCGATGGTAGCAGCCACGCCCCGTTTTAAGAGTACAGGCTTGTCTTGGGCACCTACTTTTCTTAGTAGGGCGAAATTTTGCATGTTACGAGCCCCAACTTGTAGCATGTCCACATGGCTGGCCACCATGTCCACTTCATTCTCTGACATGACTTCGGTAATCACAGGCAAACCCACTTTGTCGCCTGCATCCTTAAGAAAGCAAAGACCTTTTTCTCCCAAGCCTTGGAAGCTATAAGGGGATGTACGCGGCTTATAGGCGCCGCCCCGTAAAATATGGGCCGAACCTTGGATAGCCCGGGCTATCTCTTCTATCTGATTTTGGTCCTCCACAGAGCAAGGTCCAGCGATATAGACCTTCTCTGGCCCTCCGATTAGAACCTGCCCTACATGAACAACTGTGTCTGTAGGATGATGTTTTCTACTAACTAAGTGCAGCGTGTCCACACCAATTTCCCCCTCATCTATATCCATTCTACAGAGGGGGTTTAACCCTGTCAACTGGCGCAAAATTGAAAAAAACCGACTCTCTGGAGATTCCAGAAAAGTCGGTTAGTTTTTGTGTACTAGGCAGCAGAAGTAAGGGATTGCACCAGAGCTGCTAAGCTGCTCGCGGCATCTCCAGCCACGAAGGTACAGTTAGGAGCATCATAGAGTGTGTTTTCAACTCCTGAGTATCCTGGAGCCCGGTCAAGATTGAACACGACTACGTGATGCGCATGCTCTACGTTCAAAATCGGCATTCCGTAGATTGGCGTATCTGAATGGGTGTTCGCCGCAGGATTAATTACATCATTGGCTCCAACAACAATCGCCACATCAACCTCTTTGAACTGGTCATTGATTTGATCCATTTCTAGCATAAGCTCGTAGGGAATATCAACTTCAGCCATGAGCACGTTCATGTGACCAGGCATCCGCCCAGCCACGGGATGAACAGCAATCTCCACCCGTACTCCCCGCTTCTGCAGTAGCTCCACTAAAAGTTTCACTTGACCTTGGGCCTGGGCTAAAGCCATGCCATAACCAGGTACAATCACAACCCGCTTCGCGGCGCTGAGCATTGATGCAGGATCGCCTTCATCTTTGGAAGTGCTACTGGACTCGCTTATCTCTGAGCCTTTTCCACCTTTAGCGGCGTCAAGAATCTTTGCGAGACTGTCCTTGGCATCACCCAGGAGCATTTGAACTCCATCCATCTCATAGAGACTGTTATCCACACCGGCATACCCTGGCTTCATGTCATAGTTACACACGAAAACATTGGTTGCCTTATCGGCCCTGATAATGGGCATCCCGTAAATAGGGGTATCCTCAAGTTCGATGGCAGCAGGGTTTACCACATCATTGGCTCCAACAATAATGGCCAGATCGGCTCCATCTAAGAAGGCATTAATATCATCTAATTCATAAAGCTGATCATAAGGTACATCAACTTCAGCCAACAGCACATTCATGTGGCCAGGCATACGACCTGCAACTGGGTGAATTCCATAACGGACTTCTTTACCCTGACTCTGCAAAAGTTCGCCTAATTGCTTCACCTGAAGCTGTGCTTGGGCCAAGGCCATGCCATAGCCCGGAATAATCACTACTTTCTTAGCCAAAGAAATCTTATCAGTTAGGCCATCTTTAGCCTTTGTCGCGGCAGGCTCGGGAGCCTTTTCACCTTTGAGAACGCCCAAGATTTTTCCAAGGCCCTCTTTGGCGTCACCAAGCAGGAGCTGAACCTTATCCATCACATAGAGACTGTTATCCACGCCAGCATAGCCTGGTTTGGTATCATAGTTACACACTAAGACTTGTTTAGCATGATGGGCATTGATGATAGGCATTCCATAGATGGGTGTATCTTCAAGCTCAATGGCTGCAGGATTCACCACGTCATTGGCCCCTACAATAATGGCCACATCTGTGTCTTTTAAGAAGGCATTAATGTCGTCTAACTCATAGAGATGATCGTAGGGTACATCAACTTCAGCCAGAAGTACATTCATATGTCCAGGCATACGGCCTGCCACGGGATGAATACCATAGCGGACTTCTTTACCTTGACTTTGCATAAGCTCGCCTAATTGCTTAACCTGGAGTTGGGCTTGGGCTAAAGCCATGCCGTAACCAGGAATGATCACTACTTTCTTGGCTGAGCGCAAAGCATCCTCCCATACGGAACCCTTTGCTTCGCTAGGTGTAACCTTCTTGGCAGCTTCAGGTTGTTCTTTCTTTACCGCCTTTGTGGTTGTCACTGTAGTCTTGCCAAGCAAAATTTTCATCAGTGTTGTGTTCATGGCTTTACACATAATTTGGGTGAGGATTAAGCCAGAGGCACCCACAATAGATCCTACCACAATCAAGAGTGCACCATTGGGAAGGGCAAATCCCGCCACCGAACCAGCGACACCGGAGAAGGAGTTCAAGAGTGAAATGGTGATAGGCATATCTGCTCCACCTACCCGAATAGTAAAGATGTATCCAAAGTAGAGGGAAAAAGCCAAGAGCAAAGCAATATGGAGCATCCAAGGGCCGAAACCGAAGATGAGACCCAAGGTGGCCACGCAAAGAACTCCTAAACTGACGAACAGATGCAGATTATGGTTCTTGAGATGAACTGGGCGTTGATGCATAGCACCGTGAAGTTTGCCAGCGGCCACCAAACTCCCGCTTAATGTTACTCCGCCTACAACAATAGCTAGAGCTGAGGTTAACCAGGTAAAGGGAGTGAGTTCGGCAGTGAAGATGGTTAACAAAGCCACTAGAGCCGATGCTCCACCACCAAAACCGTTAAGCAGCGCCACCATCTGGGGCATCTGGATCATAAGAACCTTAGTAGACATCCACAAACCAAGTGCAGACCCTACCAAAAGACCCGCCCAGATCACTGGCATCGTCAGAATCTGCGCTTCGATCATCGTGACAATAATAGCACCAGCCATAGAGGCTGCGCCAATGCGGTTTCCTATGGGTGCTGTTTTAGGGGAGTTCATGAGTCGGATTCCGTAGATGAATCCCCCTATAAATACTAACTGTATAATCCATGATAGGGTTGACATCTAAGATTTCCCTCCCCTACTCTTGAACATTCTAAGCATGCGGTCTGTCACTAAAAATCCTCCCACAACGTTAATCATGGCAAGAACGATGGCAAAAAAACCCACAACTTTGCTGCCGGTAGCTAGAGCCAAACCAGTGGTTGCTAAGGCACCCACAATCGTAATTCCAGAAAGGGCGTTCATGCCCGACATGAGCGGGGTGTGAATCAGACTTGGCACATCGCTAATCAACTTGTATCCAAGAAGCGCGGCCCCCACAAAGGCCAGGACCATTAAAAGCTCTCTCATTAAATTGCTCCCCTCAAATGCATTGATTCTAAAGCACCTTCATGAACTACGCTGCCGTCTCTGGTCACTAAGGTTTCCTTAACGATTACGTCGTCTAGATTGAGGTTGATTTTGCCGTTATCTACAATGTTATCAACAAAGTTCAACACGTTCTTGGAAAACATGTCTGTGGAACTTGTTGGGACTGTACCCGGAATATTCTTGGTTCCATCAACGATGATACCGAAGTGTTCTTTCACTACGCCACCTTCGCTTAGTGCACAGTTTCCGCCCTGGTCGATTGAAATATCAACAATTACGGAACCAGGTTTCATGGATTGTACCATCTCTTCAGTGATCAAAATAGGAGCTTCCTTGCCTGGTACCAAAGCAGAGGTTACCACGATGTCAGAGGATGCCACGACATCCTTCAAGGCTGCCCGCTCTTTTTCTAGCCACTCTGGATTAAGGTGTTTAGCATACCCGCCATCGCCAATGGCCAAATCTTGAGGAATACCCAAATCTACAATGCGTGCGCCTAAGCTCTGCGCTTGTTCACGTGCGTCGGGACGGATGTCCGCTGCGTATACAATGGCACCCATTCTCTTGGCAGTAGCAATGGATTGTAGACCGGCGACGCCAGCACCAATGACCAAGACCTGACCTGGTTGGATCATGCCCACAGCCGTACCCATGAGGGGCAAGAACTTGGGAATTCTGTTGGCAGCCATCAAAAGGCCTTTGTAACCAGCAACAGTACTCATAGAAGTTAACGCGTCCATACTCTGAGCTCTCGAGATCCTAGGAATGGAGTCCAGGGTCAACGATGTGACTCCTCTCTTAGCAAGTTCCTGTACCATTTTATGGTTACCTGGAGAAGCAGGGTGCAAGAAAGTAATCAAGACCTGCCCAGTCCGGAGAAGAGCTGTTTCGTGCATATTCAGTCCATCATGAAATTGTGGTTCTTTAACTTTAAGGATTAAATCGGCACCTGCATAAACGTCTTTTACGTCACAAAGGGTGGCGCCCGCTTGTTTGTAAGCCTCATCACTAAAGAAGGCCCCTAAACCCGCCCCTCTTTCAACCAGAACTTTAGCTCCACCTTTCACAAAGTGAGTTACAGTTTCTGGTGTAGCCGACACTCTCCGTTCACCTGCAAGTATCTCTTTAGGTACCCCTATGGTCAAACCAGCGTATTTCATTAACCATCCTCCGTCCTTAGTTTTATATCAATACTATTCGCAAACAACTACGAAATCCCTTTTGTGTTTATTGGGAAATTAACACTTTTTGAACAAGGTTATGGAATTAAAAAGAACCCATGAGCGTCTTCCGTAAAAACCCTCATGGGTTCTATCATCTTTCGTCTACTGTTAGACCAAACGTCGAATCAATTCATCAGATTGTTCCCAAAAATAATCTACTAACGGAATCTCCAAAAGTGTGTATGCACCTGGCCTTTGTCTTGTGCTGGCCCTGGCGCAAGCCACCATCACCTGTGATGTCAGGGCGGGATTGTTAATCCGCATCTCCCACTTAAAATGTTGATTCGATGTCTGACCCGATTGTCCCCTACGCTCTAGCAAAACGCCATGGCCCACATCCTTGAGAATATCGATAGACTCCACTTGGTAGACATGTGTTTCGTCGTTCTTGAAGTAGGGATCCTCGCGAATTAACGAGCGAATAGAGCTGAGTTCAGTGCCTGGCTTGAGTTGAACATAAACCAAACGCCTATGTACTCCGGCACCTGCGGGCATAGTCATGGATAGGGCATCCTCTACCCCTGGCAAAGCTTTCACCGCGACTGAATGGCCCATACTCATACCCGGTCCGAAATTAGTAAAGGTTAGCCCCCGGGGAGCCATGACCTCCATCAGGGCCCTAATTATTGAATCCGTTCCAGGATCCCACCCAGCGGCCAACACAGCTGTAGCACCGTATTTTTTCGCATCTTTTCCAATTTGAGCTCGATATTCCACGAGGGAATCTCCGTGAACATCATAGCTATCTACCGTGTTAATTCCAAGAGCTAGAATTTCACTAGCCATAGCAGGGACACTCCTAGTTGGGGCACACAGGAGGGCAACATCAACATGGCCTAGCTCTTTAATCTCGCTCACGACTTTGATTTCTGCTAATTCCGGTGAATGGTCTTGATTAACGTTGCGTCTTACTACTCCAGCAAGTTCTAGATCTGGTGCGTGATTAATTGCCTGGACTGCGTATTTTCCAATATTTCCATACCCCACAACTGCGACTTTGATCATCTATGTTCCCCCATTCAACTTCTGTTCAAGTTGCAAAGCACTATGGATTACGCTCCCTCTTGGAGGTCGCTACCTATGAGATCGCGAATAATACTGTTCATTTGGGACATTTTGTTTTCCATATCAGCTACCAATTTAAACTGGGTTCGAGCCCGCAGGAGATTATGCTCCGAGTGTTCGACACGAAAGTATTGATCCCCATCGAGATAGTCCGTTAAGAACCGTATGCCCGTTTCTAGCGTCAACAGTTTCACCGAAAAAGCCAAGAGCCCAATTTCCTTTGGATTGAGAAACTCTCTGGCTACACTGAGATAACCTCTGGAAAACTCAGTGAAAAGCTCAAGGTCCATGGAGACTAGATCTAAATTGGACTCATCCTCTTTGGCTGTGCTAGCGCCAAAGCGAATGGCATCTCCAAAATCATAAAGAGCCGACCCAGGCATAACAGTATCTAAGTCAAGAACACAAATTCCTTCACCTGTTACATTGTCAATCATAACATTATTGAACTTGGTATCATTGTGGGTTACCCTAAGGGGAACCTCACCGGTCTTGAGCAAATCTACAATAGTGCCGGTTTCATGACCACGTTCCATAACAAAGTCAATTTCCTTTTGAACCGCCCTAGCCCGTCCCATTGAATCCACCCTAACCACTTCTACGAAGTCCTTTAAACGCTTGGGGGTATCATGAAAGTTCGCAATGGTCTCATGGAGAGACCCAGCTGGAAAGTCGCTGAGTAAGGCTTGAAATTGGCCAAACGTCCGACCTGAGTGGTAAAAGTGCACAGGATTTTCTACCTGCTGATAGGTACTGGCTCCTTCTATATAATCATAGGCACGCCAGTACTCTCCCCCTGCACTTTTGAAGAACGATGTTCCCTGGATCGTAGGGATTAAGCGTAACGCTTCTCTCCTAGGGTCTCCCTTTCTCTCCATTACCTTTCTTTGCAGATGACGAGTAACTGCTTCGATATTTTCCATCACACCCTCAGGTTGGCGAAAGACATGATGATTAATGCGTTGTAGAACATAACGCACTTCTTCACCATCTACTTGGTATTGAAGGAAAAAGGTATGATTGATATGACCTTCGGTACAGGCTTCAGCACTTAAATATTCCCCCTCAAAGGTAAAATGACGTATGATCTCAGTCAAACGTTCCATTCCTTCATTCCCCCAAACTAGCTGCTGCTTCTAAGACACCATGAACCTCATCCATAACTTCATCGTCGTCGGTATCGTTGGTGACAATCACAAAATCAGGCAAAAAGCCCTGGATAAATTGGGCAGTCGTACCCTGGTTGGTAGGTAGTACCATGCTCGGTGCTTTATCGAATGCTGCCAGGGTAGAATCTAATAAAGGCACATCCAGACGCGATGGCTTAGCAACAAAAATCCTCGCGTGGGTTGTTGCATTCACACCTTCCTCATCGGTGAGCAATTCTTCGTAGAGTTTTTCCCCTGGTCTCATACCCGTAACCTTAATATCAATATCAGAATACGGTTGCAAACCCGAAAGGCGAATCAACGTAGTGGCTAATTCCATGATCGAGACAGATTCACCCATATCCAAAACAAAGAT
>WPCH01035376.1_pt1 | contig 20330 bp, 18 predicted proteins | sample 5399881 | NCBI WGS metagenome assembly WPCH01 (sample SAMN12869468, study PRJNA574797) | sludge metagenome | isolation source: wastewater treatment of pH5 | place: China:Beijing | collected 2019-05-20
GGCGCGGGCAGCGGCTGAACTTGAACCGGCTCGGGTGCGGCATAGGCGGTGCGCGGCGCGTTCAACGTGCGCTTGATCAGGCACGCCACGAATGCGCCGGTGAAATAGCTCGCCAGCAGAAGCAAAAATGTCTGGAGCAGCAAATAGGTCATGAACGGTCAACTCCACTGCCCGTCGCCACAAGCAATATTCGCATTCGCGCAACGCATCAGTGCTCTTCCTCGCGTCCGCACGAGATCCAGCCTGCCGCAAGGCCCAATGCGAATGCCAGCAGGATCCACCAGATGAGCCGTAAGAACAGATAATCCATGTCGCCTATTTGCTCCTGACGGTGAACTCGATGCGCCGGTTGCGGGCGCGGCCTTCGGCGCCACCATTCTCCGCCAGCCACTGCTCGACGTCGATCGCCTCTACCTTCACCCGGCCGGTGCCGCGATCGAGGATATCCAGACGCGCCGCGGCGGCATAGGAGAGGTCGATCTCGCGGTCGTTGTGGAAGGGGCCGCGGTCATTGACCCGCACGATCACCGAGCGGCCATTCTCCAGGCTGGTGACGCGCACGAAGCTGGGCAGCGGCAGCGAGCGGTGGGCGGCGGTCATCTTGTACATGTCGTAGATCTCGCCATTGGAGGTCGCGTAGCCGTGGAACTTCTCGCCGTACCAGGACGCCGTGCCCTGGCGGGCGTAGCCCCGGGCATCGGGCAGCACGCTGTAGGTCTTGCCCCACACCTCGTAGGTCGAGCGGTTGCCCCCCCGGGAGAGCGGCTCCAGCCGCGGCACCGCATCCGGCACCCGGCTGACATCCGGCGGCGCCACCGGGTAGGCATCGCCGGACATGGCATAGCGTCCACCGCTGGACGATGGCGCGGCGGCCGCCTGGCTGCCGCCCTCGGCGGGGGTGGAGGGCGCCTGACCGCCGCCGCCGGCACAGCCCGCCAGCAGCAGGACCAGCCCCAGGGACCACAGCCGGGTTGTCATGAGCGCTCCTCCGAATCGACGCTTACCGCCTCGAGCCAGTGGGCATCCAGGGCGCGGGCCTCGGCGATGGCCTCGGCCAGCTCGGTGACCGCCATGGCGTAGAGGTGGCTGTGGTTGTAGCGGGTGATCACGTAGAAGTTGTGGTCGCCGAGCACGTAGCGCCAGTTGCCCTCGCCATCTTCCAGGGAGACCGGCAGCAGCGGCCGATCCGCTTCTATGTCATCGGGCACCCTGAGTCCGGCCTCGGCCACTGCACTCGCCGACACCCCCGGCGGGCGCGCCGCCCGGTTGAAGTCGATAGCCTCCGGGGGGATCTCCGGCCCCGTGGCGTCGTGATAGATGGGTTCGCCGCCCCGCCAGCCGTGCTCGGCAAAGTAGTTGCCCACGCTGCCGATGGCATCCACCGGATTGGTCCAGAGGTCACGAATGCCGTCGCCGTCGAAATCCACGGCATAGGCCCGATAGCTGGTGGGAATGAACTGCGGATAGCCCATGGCGCCGGCATAGGAGCCCTTGAGGGCCCCGGGCTCGACGCCCTGCTCGTGGGTGATCTCGAGGAAGGCGGCCAGCTCGCCGCGAAAGAAGCTGCCGCGGCTGGGGTGGTGAAAGGCCAGGGTCGCCAGGGAGTCGATCACCCGGTGGCGCCCGGTAAAGCGGCCATAGCTGGTCTCGACCCCGATGATGGCGGCGATCACCTCGGCCGGCACGCCGAACTCGGCCTCGGCGCGCTCGAAGGCGTCGCGATGCACCTCGAGGAAGGTCACCCCGCGGTGGATACGCTCGGGCTGCAGGAAGATCTCGCGGTACTCGTCCCAGCGCAGCCGGCGCTCCGCCGCGCCGGCCATGGCGTCGAGCACGCCCTGCTGGAAGTCGGCACTGCGCATGGCCGCTTCGAGCCACTCCCGCTCGATGCCCCGCTCGGCAAGCTCTGCTACCAGCTGGCGGGTCTCGTCATGGGTGCGCGGGTCGAAGTCCGCCGCCAGGGCGCCCAGCGACGCCCCGAACGCGACCAGCCCCACCAGCACTCGCTTTCCATGGTTGCCAATCCGCATCTTGCGCTCTCCCTGATCCGGCATTCGGCGCGGCCCGCTGGCGCTAGCGCGGCAGCAGACGGCGGTGTGCATGAATGGCCATGAGAATACCGAAACCCGCCATCAAGGTCACGCTGGAGGTACCGCCATAGCTGACCAGCGGCAGGGGCACCCCCACCACCGGCAGGATGCCGCTGACCATGCCCACGTTGACGAAGACATAGATGAAGAAGGTCAGGATGATGCTGCCCGCCACCAGGCGCCCGAAGGTCTCCTGGGCGCCGGCAGCCAGCCAGAGGCCGCGACTGATGATGGCCAGGTAGAGCGCCAGGATGGCCAGCATGCCCACCAGGCCGAACTCCTCGCCGAGCACGGCGACGATGAAGTCGGTGTGGCGCTCGGGCAGGAACTCCAGCTGCGACTGGGTCCCCTGCAGCCACCCCTTGCCGAATACCCCGCCGCTGCCGATGGCGGTGGTGGACTGGATGATGTTCCAGCCCGAGCCCAGGGGGTCGCTGTTGGGGTCCAGGAAGGTCAGCACCCGCTGGCGCTGATAGTTGTGCAGGTTCATCCACAGCAGCGGCAGTGCCGCCGCGGCGAGCGCCGCCAGGGCCGCGATGAAGCGCCAGGAGAGCCCCGCCAGCAGCACCACGAAGATCGCCGCGGAGGCCACCAGCAGGGAAGTGCCCAGGTCGGGCTGCTTGGCGATCAGCGCCACCGGCAAGCCGACCAGCAGACCGCACACCGCGATATCGCGCAGCGTTGGCGGCAGCGCCCGCCGACTGAGGTAGGCCGCCACCATCAGCGGCATGGCCAGCTTCATCATCTCCGAGGGCTGGAAGCGAATCACCCCGGGAATCACCAGCCAGCGCTTGGCCCCCATGCCCACATCTCCCACCAGCTCCACCGCCACCAGGAGCAGCACCCCAAGGGCATAGACCGGCAGCGCCCAGCGCAGCAGGGTCGAGGGCGAGAGCTGGGCGAGCAGGAACATCACCACCAGGGCCACGCCGAAGCGGATGGCCTGGGCGATCACCGGCTCGATGCGCTGGCCGCTGGCGCTGTAGAGCACCATAAGCCCCGCCGCCATCAGCGCCAGCAGCATGCCCAGCAGCCAGGGGTCCAGGTGCAGCCGCTCCCAGAGGCTGCGCCGCCGGGAGATGCCGCTGGCCGGAGGGCGCACCGGGTAGGGGCGCAGGATACGCGAGAGGTCGATCATGCCCATGGTCAGTTCCCCGCTACCTGGCTGTCATCATCCGCCATCGCCTCGCGCAGCTCCTCCACGTCGGGCTCCCTGTCCTTGAGCAGCCAGGCATCGCTCATGGCCCGAGCCAGATGCGCCGCGTGGGTGCTGCCGCCGCCGGCGTTCTCGACGATCACCGATACCGCGATCTGCGGGTCCTCGGTGGGGGCAAAGGCCATGAAGAGCGCATGGTCGCGCAGCCGCTCGGCCAGCTCCTCGGCGTTATAGCGCTGGTCCTGGCCCAGGGAGAAGACCTGGGCGGTGCCGGACTTGCCGGCCATGCGGTACTCGAGCCCGACCCCGGTGCGTCGCGCCGTGCCCTCGTGGCCGGTGAGCACCTTCTCCATGCCAGAGAAGATGCGATCCCACCAGGCATCATGGGGAATCTCGATGTCCGACGGGGTGTCGGCGAGCCGTGCCGGCAGCTCCTCGTCACCGATGCGGCTGGCCAGGCGCGGCTTGACCCACTCGCCGCGATTGGCCAGCACCGCGGTGGCGGTGGCCAGCTGCAGCGGGGTGACCTGCCAGTAGCCCTGGCCGATTCCCACCGAGAGGGTCTCTCCCGGGTACCAGGGCTGATTGAAGCGCCCCCGCTTCCACTCCCGGGAGGGCATCAGGGCGGTGCTTTCGCCGAAGATGTCGTGCCCCACGCGCTTCCCGAAGCCGAAGGCGCTCATCGTCTCGTGAATGCGGTCGATCCCCAGGTCGTGGGCCAGGGCGTAGTAGTAGGTGTTGTTGGAAACGGCAATGGAGCGCTCCATGTCGACGCGACCGTGGCCCCAGCGCAGCCAGTTGCGGTAGCGGCGGGTATCGTTGGGCAGCTGATAGAAGCCGGGGTCGTTGATGGTCCGGTCCGGCGTGATCACCCCCTCGGCGAGTCCCGCCAGGGCCAGGAAGGGCTTGATGGTGGAGCCGGGAGGATAGTGGCCGCGGATGGCACGGTTGTAGAGCGGCAGGTCCAGGTTCTCCTGCAGCGCCCGGTAGGAGGCCACGTCGATGCCGGTCACGAACTGGTTGCTGTCGAAGCCGGGCGTGGAGACCATGGCCAGGATCTCGCCGGTGCGGGGCGCGATGGCCACGATGGAGCCGCGTCGCCCGTCGAGCAGCTCATAGGCCAGCTTCTGCAACTGCTTGTCGAGGGTCAGGGTGATGTTCTGGCCGGGCACCGGGTCGGTACGCCCCAGCTCGCGCAGCACCCGGCCCCGGGCGTTGGTCTCCACCTTGCGCAGCCCCGCCTGACCGTGCAGCTGGTCCTCGTAGAAGCGCTCCACGCCGGTCTTGCCGATGAAGTGGGTGCCGGCATAGCGGCCCGCATCCAGGTTGGCCAGCTCCTCGGCGTTGATGCGGCCCACATAGCCCAGGGCGTGGGCCATCACCTCGGCGTCCGGATAGTAGCGCAGCAGCTGGGCCTCCACCTCGACCCCCGGCAGCAGGTGGCGGTTGACCGACAGCCGAGCGATCTGCTCCTCATCGAGGTCGCTCATCAGCAGCGCCGGCTGGAAGGGGCGCTGACGCTGGCGAGAGCGAACCCGAAAGGCCTCGGCCTCCTCCTCCGGCAGCTCGAGGAGCTCCACCAGCAGCCCCAGGGTGGCATCCAGGTCATCGACCCGCTCGCGTACCAGGGTCAGGTTGTAGGTGGGACGATTCTCCGCCAGCAGCACGCCGTTGCGGTCATAGATGAGGCCCCGGGTCGGCGGCAGCGGCTCCACCCGCACCCGATTCTTCTCGGAGCGGGTGCTGTAGACCTCATGCTGCACCACCTGTAGCCAGGCCAGCCGCCCCATCAGCACGCCGGTGAGGGCGAAGACGAGCACCACGGCGAGCAGCGCTCGCACGCGGAAGATGCGCAGCTCCTGCTCGGGGCTCTTGAGGTTGTCGCGATTCTTGCGCATGGCACTCCCGGCCGCAGGGCGGCCCGGTCAGCGGTGGTAGGGGTGGCCCACCATCAGTGTCCAGGCGCGGTAGAGCTGCTCGGCAAGCAGGATCCGCACCAGCGGATGGGGCAGGGTCAGGGGCGAGAGGGACCAGCGCTGGTCGGCCGAGGCCGAGAGGCCCGCTTCCAGGCCGTCGGGGCCGCCCACCAGCAGCACCACGTCACGCCCCTCCAGGCGCCAGCCTTCGGCCTGCTCGGCCAGCTGCTCGGTGCTCCAGGGCTTGCCCCCCACCTCCAGGGCCACGACGTGCTCGTCACCGCGCAGGCGAGCGCGAATGCGCTCGGCCTCCTGGGCCATGGCCCGGGGAATGTCGGCATTCTTGCCGCGCTGGCCGGGGGCGATCTCCTCCACCTCCAGGGCAAAGTCCCGCGGCAGCCGCTTGCGGTACTCCTCGACGCCCTGGGTCACCCAGGCGGGCATGCGGGTGCCCACGGCGAGCAGGCGTACCCTCATGCGCCGTGGGCCTCACCCTCACTGCGTTCGAGGTCGCTGGGCAGGTCGGCCCAGAGGCGCTCGAGGTCATAGAGCTGACGGGTCTCCGGCAGCATGACGTGAACCACCACGTCGCCGAGGTCCACCAGCACCCAGTCGGCACCGTTCTCGCCCTCCACGCCCAGTGGCTGGATGCCGGCCTCCTTGGCCTTCTGCACCACGCTTGAGGCCAGGGCGGCCACGTGCCGGGAAGAGGTGCCGCTGGCGATGATCATCTGGTCGGTCACGCTGGTCAGCTTGGAGACATCCAGCTGGGCGATGTCCTTGGCCTTGAGGTCCTCCAGGGCGTCCACCACCAGCGTCTTGAGTGCGTCGATATGCATAGGGTCTTCTGTCAGGCTGTCGTTGAACGACCATTGTACCGGGTTGACCGCCCGCTGGCAGCGCTCGTTCCCGGGCTTTTCCAGCGGGCTTGCCAAGGGAGCGGCTCAGGCGCGATAGAGGGCGTGCTCCAGCAGGTAATGCTCCACCGCTTCAGGCAGCAGGTAGCGCACGCTCCTGCCCTCGGCCAGGCGGCGGCGCACCTCGGTGGCGGAGATCGCCATGCGCGACGGCAGCGAGAGGCGCAGCAGGCCGCCGGCGGGGCGCGCCATCAGCGCCTTGCCGTCGCCGACCTCCCGCCCGTCGATCAGCGCCCGGAGCTCGGCGGGCAGCGCCGCCTCGAAGTCGGGGCGGTCCACCACCACCAGGTGGGCCAGGGCGAAGAGCCGCTCGGGGTCGCGCCACTCGGCCAGGCGCAGGAAGGCGTCATGCCCCAGGGCCATCACCAGGCGCGCCTCGCCGCCATACTCCCGGCGCAGGGAGGCCAGGGTATCGGCGCTCCAGGAAGGGCCCTCCCGCTGGAGCTCCCGGGGATCGGCGACCAGCCCCGGGGTGTCGCCGATACCCAGGCGCAGCAGGGCCAGGCGCTGCTCGGGTGCCACCCTGGGCTCGCCGCGCAGGGGCGGCACGCTGGCCGGCACCATGTGCACCCGGTCCAGCGCCAGGGCCTCGCGCAGCTCGACGGCGCTGCGCAGGTGGCCCAGGTGCACCGGGTCGAAGGTGCCGCCGAGCATGGCGATCCGCGCCGGACGGGGCGGATCCGCCACACCCGCCGGCAGCGGCAGGAGCGCCTCCTCACTCACTGGCGGATCTGACCATCGCCGAGGACCACGTACTTGCGGGTGGTCAGCCCCTCGAGGCCCACCGGGCCGCGGGCGTGGAGCTTGTCGGTGGAGATGCCGATCTCGGCGCCCAGGCCATACTCGAAGCCGTCCGCGAAGCGCGTGGAGGCGTTGACCATCACCGAGCTGGAGTCCACCTCGGCCATGAAGCGCCGCGCCAGGGCGTAATCCTCGGTGATGATGGCATCGGTATGGTGGGAGCCGTAGCGCTCGATATGGGTGACGGCGGAGTCGATGCCCTCCACCACCCGCAGCGCCAGCACCGGGGCCAGGTATTCGGCGCCCCAGTCCTCCTCGCTGGCCGCGGCGATGCCGGGCAGCAGCGCCCGGGTGCGCTCGCAGCCGCGCAGCTCCACGCCGTGCTCGGCATAGGCCGCCGCCAGGCGCGGCAGCAGCGCCTCGGCCACCGGGGCGTCCAGCAGCAGGGTCTCCATGGTGTTGCAGGTGCCGTAGCGGTGGGTCTTGGCGTTGACGGCGATGGCGAAAGCCTTGTCGAGGTCGGCGGTGGCGTCCACGTAGACGTGGCAGACGCCGTCCAGATGCTTGATCACCGGCACCCGGGCCTCCCGGGAGATGCGCTCGATCAGCGACTTGCCGCCGCGGGGAATGATCACATCCACGTACTCGGGCATGGCGATCAGCCGACCCACGGCGGCGCGGTCGGTAGTGGCGACCACCTGGACCGCCGCCTCGGGCAGGCCGGCATCGAGCAGGCCGGCACGAATGCAGGCGGCGATGGCGGCGTTGGAGTCCCGCGCCTCGCTGCCGCCGCGCAGGATGGCGGCGTTGCCGGACTTGAGGCAGAGGCTGGCCGCCTCCAGGGTGACGTTGGGGCGCGACTCGTAGATGATGCCGATCACGCCCAGCGGCACGCGCATCTGGCCCACCTGGATACCGCTCGGCCGATAGCGCAGGCTGTCGATCTCACCGACCGGGTCCGGCAGTGCGGCGACCTGCTCGAGTCCCTCGAGCATGGCGTCGAAGCGACCGGGCGTCAGCTCGAGGCGGTCGAGCAGCGCCGCATCGAGGCCGCCGTCGCGGCCCCGGGCCAGGTCGCGGGCATTGGCCGCCAGCACCTCGTCCCGGGCCGCCTCGAGGCGCTTCGCCATGGCCAGCAGCGCGGCATTCTTGGGGCCGGTGGGGGTGCGACGCATCACGGTGGCGGCGGCGCGAGCCGCTTCGCCCAGGCGCTCCATGTAGGCTTCGACGTCGCGGATCGCCTCGTCGGAGGAAGTGACTTGTGCTGACATGCCGAAAGGGGTCTCCTGTGGGCGTGGCCAGATGGCCCGGCCACGGCGTTATACTGACGCGGCACCCGGCCACGCTATCCGCAAAGGGAGTCATAGTAAGCCACCATGCAGAGCAAGTACAAAGTCGGCCTGCTGCGCCTGAACCTGCTGCTCGCGGCCCTGCTGTCGGCGCTGATGGCCCCGGCCTCGACCAGCCTCACCGAGGCCCTGCTGCTGTGGTTGGCCGCAGGGTGGCTCGCCGTCTCCGCCCTGCTGGTAGAGTTCAGCCACCGGCGTCCGGGCCTGGTGCCCTGGCAGCTGCTGCCCAGCCTGCTGCTCACCGCCCTGCTGTTTACCGCTCCGGAACGCTTCCCCCTCTGGCTGTGGGCCTGGGCAGCGCTGGTGATGCTCCCCCAGCCGGCCTGGATGTCGGGGCTCAACCTGCTGCTGGCTGCCCTGAGCTGGGGCTGGCTGGCCCAGGACATGCCGCCGCCGCTGGCGCTGCTTTCCGGCATCCTGCTCGGCGCCCTGCTCCTGCTCGGCCTGCTGCGCTCCCGGGACCTGGCGCCGCTGCGGGGCGCGGCCAGGCAGCGAGTTCACCTGGTGCCAGGCATGCGCCTCTGGCCCCGGACCCAGCTCGGCCGCGACCTGGCCCGGGAGCGGGCCCGGGCACAGCGGGACGGCGTTCACGGCGAGCTGCTGCTGCTGCGCACCGGGCGGCGGCGCTTCTGGCCCCAGGCTCAGCGGCTCTGCGAACTGACCCGGCGCTTCGAGCCCTGCTACCGGCTGGACAGCCGCACCCTGGCAGCCCTGCTGCTCTCACCCGACGCCGAGCAGGCCGAACGGCGCCGGGCCGAGCTGCTCGCCCGGCTGGGGCCCGTCAAACGCCTGCGGACCACGCCGCTCTCCCTGGTCGTGTCGGTGAGCGAGGAGTGCCGCGCCCTGGAGCGGGAGGCCGGCCATGGCTGAGAGCTCCCTCACCCGCACCCATGCCCTGCTCTATGCGCTCACCGCCCTGCTGCTGCTCGGCCAGGCGGGCTGGCACTACCTGACCGGCGAGTATGGCCGCATACTGCTGCCGGCCATGCTGACGCCGGTGGTACTCACCGCCGCCCTGATGCGACTGGGCCAGCCCGAGACCGCGCGGCTCTCGGCCTACCTGGTCCTGGTGACCGGCTATCTGCTGGTGGCCATGGAGCTGCCGGGCCCCTCCTCGCTGCCTCCCTTCTGGCTGGGCCTGCCCCCGGTGCTGACCCTGCTGCTGCTGCCGCTGGGATCGGCCATGCTGCTCAACCTCACCCTGACCCCGGTCTGGCTGCTGCTGGCCGAAGCCTGGCTGACTCCCGACCTGGCGCTGGGCTACCTGGCCCTGGTGGTGGTCGCCGGCCTGGCGCCCTGGGAGATCCTGCACCAGCGCGCCCTGCTCCAGGCCACCGACCCCATGGATGAGGAGTGCGACGCCATGCGCCCCAGCGCCATGCATGACCGCCTGCACAGCGAGTGCGAGCGCGCCGCCCTGCTGGACCAGCGCCTGGCGGTGCTGCTGATTCACCTGCCCCAGCTGGAGATGGCCAGGGAGCAGTTCGGCAGCGGCGCGCACCGAGCCCTGCTCAAGGCGCTCTGCGACACCGCGGCGCGCTGCAGCCGCGACCATGACCTGCTCGGTCGCGAGGGCCCCGCCGATTTCTGGCTGCTGCTCCCCGACACCAGCGAGAGCGGCGCCCTGCTGGTGCGCCAGCGCCTGGAGGAGGCGCTGGCGCGTCGAATCCTGCTGGATACCGGCCAGCTGGAGGCGCGCCTGACCGTCTGCTGCCTGCGCCAGGGGGAGGAGGCCGATGCCTTCCTCCAGCGCCTCCAGGCCACGACCCAACGCAACGCCACATCCTGACCGCCCTCGACACGGAGTCCCCCTTGAACCTTGCCGATGCCCTCTATCAGCTGACGCCCTCGCCTACGCTCCTGCTGCTGATCATCGCCGCCATCGCCCTGGTGGAGTCGCTGGCGCTGATCGGCCTGCTGGTGCCCGGCGTGGTGCTGATCACCGCGGCCGCCTCCCTGGCCGGCCACCAGGAGCTGGCGCTGCCGGCCATCATGCTGGCGGCCTTCGTCGGCGCCGTGGTCGGCGACTGGATCAGCTTCTGGCTCGGCTATACCCAGCACGCCCGAGTGACCCGGCTCTGGCCGCTGTCGCGCCACCCCGAGTGGATCGCCCGGGGGGCACGCTTCTTCCAGCGCTACGGCACCCTGTCGGTGTTCTTCGGCCGCTTCGTCGGCCCTGTACGCCCGGTGGTGCCGCTGATCGCCGGCATGCTCAGGATGTCGCCCCGGGCCTTCTCCTGGGCCAACCTCGCCTCGGCGCTGCTCTGGGCGCCCGCCTATGTGCTCCCCGGCTACCTGCTGGGACGCACCTGGCAGCAGCTCTTCGACGTGCCGCCGGAAATGCAGGCGGCCCTGGTCGCCCTGGCCATCCTGCTGGTGGCCCTGGCGGTGGTGTTCTCCTGGCTGCGCCAGCAGGTCAGCCGCAGCGGGCGACTCTATCGGCTGCTGGCCCTGGGTGCCCGCCGCCACCCGGTGATGCGGCGCCTGTGGCTGGCCGGCAGCGCCACCGGGCGCGGCGAGCTGCCCCTGGCCAGCTGGCTGCTGCTGGTGCTGGCCCTGGGCGGCGTCTCGGGATGGACCCTGCTGGTCATGCAGCAAGGCGCCAGCGGCCCGCTGCCCATGGACGCCACCCTGCACGACCTCTTCGCCTCCCTGACCGCCCCCTGGCTGCAGGCCCTGGGGCAGGCCCTGGCCCGGGTGGGAGACACCTATGGCGTGGTGGCCCTGGTGCTCCCCTGGGGGGTCTGGCTGCTGTGGCGGCGGCGCCTGGACGCCTTCCTGCATATCGGCGGCGGGCTTGGCCTGATTGCCCTGCTCAACACCTGGGGCAAGGCCTTCTTCGACCGCCCCCGGCCCGGCACGCCTGACTACCTGACCGGCTCCATGGCCTACCCCAGCGCCCACAGCTCCACCGCGGTGGTGCTGGCCGGGCTCGCCGCGGCCTTCATCGCCCGGGAGCTGCCCCATCACCAGCGCCACTGGGTCTACTGGGGCGCCATTCTCTTCGCCGTGCCCATGGCGCTGTCACGCCTGGTGATCGGCGTGCACTGGTTCAGCGACCTGGTGGGAGGCGCCCTGCTGGGGCTGGTGGTCTGCGCCCTGGTGCAGCTGGCCTGGCAGGCCAGGCCGCGGGCACCGCTGGCCCCCTGCCCGGCCTGGTGGCTCGGCGGCGCCTCCCTCGTGCTGGTCGCCGCCCGCATCGCCTGGCTGCCGCCGGTCTAGGGCTCTCCCCAGCGGGGCATCAGGCGATGCTCGATACCAAGCTGGTTGAGGATGCGGGCGACGATGAAGTCGACCAGGTCGTCGATGGTGGCGGGCTGGTGATAGAAGCCCGGGGCCGCGGGCAGCATTACCGCGCCCAGCCGGGTCAAGTTCAGCATGTGCTCCAGGTGGATGGCCGAGAGCGGCGTCTCGCGCAGCACCATCACCAGCTGGCGGCGCTCCTTGAGGGCCACGTCGGCGGCGCGCTCGATGAGGTTGTTGCTGGCCCCGGTGGCCACCGCCGAGAGGGTGCCGGTGGAGCAGGGACAGATCACCATGGACGAGGGCGCCCCCGAGCCCGAGGCCACCGGCGCCATCCACTCCTCGCGACCGAAGCAGCGAATCTGCCCGGGGCGCGCGCCGCTGCGCTGGGCCAGCGCCTCGGAGAGCCGCTCGGGGCGCACCGGCAGGTCGACGTCGGTCTCGGTGGCGATCACCAGATGAGCCGCCTTGGAGATCATCACCCACACCTCGCGCTCGGCGGCCACCAGCGCCTCGATCAGGCGCAGACCGTACTGGGCCCCGGAGGCGCCGGTGAGCGCCACCGTGACCGGGGGACCGAACGCCTGTGCTGCTAGATCACTCACCATGCGCCTCCTTCAGGGCAGCCAAGAGCTTGTCGTGAATGCCACCAAAGCCGCCGTTGGACATCACCACGATGCGGTCGTAGGGGCGCGCCTCGGCCACCAGGGCCGCCACCAGGGCCTCCAGCGCCTGCTCCAGGCGAGCCGGCACCGGACTGGCGGCCATGACCGGCTCGAGGGACCAGTCGAGCCCCGCCGGCTGATACCAGTAGGCGAGATCCGCGGCGGCCACGCACCCGGCCAGACGGTCGCGCAGGCTGCCCAGCCGCATGGTGTTGGAGCGCGGCTCGATCACAGCCAACAGCCGGCCCCGGGCGGTGGCGGCGCGCAGCCCGGCGAGGGTCGCGGCGATGGCGGTGGGGTGGTGGGCGAAGTCGTCGATCACCTGGATGCCGCCCACCTCGCCGCGCAGCTCCTGGCGCCGTCGCGGGGTCTCGAAGCGCGACAGCGCCGCCGCGCCCCGGGCCAGATCGACCCCGCAGGCGTGGGCGGCGGCCAGGGCCGCCAGGGCGTTGCGGGCGTTGTAGGCGCCGGTCAGGGGCCAGTCCACCACGGCATCCTCGTCGATGCGCCCGGCGCCCTCCCCCTCCTGGTGGATCACCCGGAACCGCGAGGCATCCTCGCGCTCGAGCTCGAGGCGCCAGGGGCTATGTGCCGCCACGCCGAAGCGCGCCACCGGCGTCCAGGCCCCCATGTCGAGTACGCGGTCGAGGGCCGGCTCGCCGTCGGCCACCAGCAGCCGCCCTCTTCCCGGCACGGTGCGCACCAGGTGGTGGAACTGCCGCTCGATGGCGGCCAGGTCCTCGAAGATATCCGCGTGATCGAACTCGAGGTTGCCCAGCACCGCGATTTCGGGGCGGTAGTGGACGAACTTGGAGCGCTTGTCGAAGAAGGCCGTATCGTACTCGTCGGCCTCCACCACGAAGGGGGCATCCGGTGCGCCGAGCCGGGCGGAGACGCCGAAGTTGCGCGGCACCCCGCCGATCAGAAAGCCCGGCGCGAGCCCCGCGGACTCCAGCAGCCAGGCGACGAGGCTCGCCGTGGTGGTCTTGCCGTGGGTGCCGGCCACGGCGATCACCCGCCGCCCGGGCAGCACCTGCTCGGCCAGCCACTGGGGGCCGGAGACGTAGGGCAGGCCCAGGTCGAGCACCGCCTCCACCTCCGGGTTGCCCCGGGAGAGCGCGTTACCGATCACCACCAGGTCGGGACGGGGCTCGAGATTGGCCGGCGCATAGCCCTCGCACAGCGCGATGCCCGCCTCCTCCAGCTGGGTGCTCATGGGCGGGTAGACTCCCGCATCCGAGCCGCTGACGGTATGGCCCAGCTCCCGGGCCAGCAGCGCCAGGCTACCCATGAAGGTGCCACAGATACCGAGAATATGGACGTGCATGCGCTCTCCTGACTGCCAAGGGATACCGCGGTCTCCCGCCGCGGCGGACCGCGACAGAAAATGGCGAGACTAGCATGGCGCCTCGACCCCCTCCAGCACCCGACGGGCCCCGGGTGCAGCCTCGGCCGCTTTCGGCTAGAATCCTCCGGCCTTGAACCCCTATACCGACCAGCAGCGACCAGGAGCAGGAACAGCCCCATGGCCCACAATGCCTTCTACGCCCAGTCCGGCGGCGTCACCGCCGTGATCAATGCCAGCGCCTGCGGCGTGATCGAGGCCTGCCGCCGTCACCCGGACCAGATCGGCAAGGTCTACGCCGGCCACAACGGCATCATCGGCGCCCTCACCGAGGACCTGATCGACGTGAGCCGGGAGTCCGACGAGGCCATCGCGGCCCTGCGCCACACCCCGGGCGGCGCCTTCGGCTCCTGCCGCTACAAGCTCAAGGACATCGAGACCCACCGCGCCCAGTACGAGCGGCTGATCGAGGTGTTCCGGGCCCACGACATCCGCTACTTCTTCTACAACGGCGGCGGCGACAGCGCCGACACCTGCCTCAAGGTCTCCCAGCTCTCCGAGAAGCTCGGCTACCCGCTCACCGCCATCCACGTGCCCAAGACCGTGGACAACGACCTGCCGATCACCGACAACTCCCCGGGCTTCGGCAGCGTGGCCAAGTACATCGCCACCTCCACCCTGGAGGCCTCCCTGGACATCGCCTCCATGTGCGCCACCTCCACCAAGGTGTTCGTGCTCGAGGTGATGGGCCGCCACGCCGGCTGGATCGCCGCCGCCGGCGGGCTCGCCGGCCAGGGCGAGGGCGAGCCGCCCCATCTGATCATCTTCCCGGAGGTGGCCTTCGACCGCGAGGCGGTGATGGCCCGGGTCGACGAGGCGGTCAAGAAGTACGGCTACTGCGTGATCGTGGTCTCCGAGGGCGCCCGCTACGAGGATGGCACCTTCCTGGCCGACTCCGGCAACACCGACGCCTTCGGCCACCGCCAGCTGGGCGGCGTGGCCCCGACGCTTGCCGGCATGGTCAAGCAGGACCTGGGCTACAAGTACCATTGGGCCGTGGCCGACTACCTGCAGCGCGCCGCCCGCCACCTGGCCTCCCGGACCGACGTGGAGCAGGCCTATGCGGTGGGCGAGAAGGCGGTGGAGCTGGCGGTGGCCGGCAGGAACTCCATGATGCCGGCGATCAAGCGGGTCTCCGACAATCCCTACAGCTGGACCATCGAGCCCGCCCCCCTGGCCGAGATCGCCAACCGCGAGAAGTTCATGCCCGCCGAGTACATCAGCGAGGATGGCTTCGGCATCACCGAGGCCTGCCGCCAGTACCTGTCGCCGCTGATCCAGGGCGAGGACTTCCCTCCCTTCGAGAACGGCCTGCCGAGGGTCGCCAAGCTGGCGCTTCACCGGGTCGAGCGCAAGCTGCCGGCGTTTACGCTCTGACAGGGACGAGGTGCGAGGTGCGAGGATCCAGGTTCCCGCGCCTCGAACCTCGCACCTGCCCGAAGGGCGTCAACGCAGCAGCCAGGAGAGCACCAGCAGCAGCAGCAGGATGGCGGCGATGCCCTGCCAGAACTGGCCGGAGTCGCGGAACACCCGCGGCCCCGGGCGCTCCTCCTGGCGCACGGCGGCGAGGGGCTGACGCAGCTCGCGCAGGAACTCCGACATGCGCCGAAAGCGCAGCGAGCGCTGGGGATCCAGGGCGCGGCGCAGGGCCTCGTCCAGGGCCGGCGTCACCTCCGGGTTGCGGGTGCGCGCGCTGCGATAGACCAGCTGCTCGAGATCCGTATGGCTGCGCAGCCGGTTGGGCGTCAGCTCGTAGGGCAGCTCGCCGGTCAACAGCCAGTAGGCCGTGGAGGCAAAGGAGTACTGGTCGCTGCGCCGCCCTACCGAATCGTCCAGGGCGTACTCCGGCGCGCTGTGCTCGGTCAGTCCCACCTGGCGCAGCAGGTCCCTGGCGTCGCCATGGCTCCCGCCGTCGCGGGTGCGGCAGGCGCTGAAGTCGGTCAGCAGCACCTGTCCGTGGGTGTCGATCAGCACGTTGCCCGGGTAGATCTTCTGGTGAAGGATGTCGCGATGGTGCAGGGCCTGGATGGCCTTGCCCAGCTGGTTGACGATGTCCAGCCGCTGCACCAGGGTCGCCTGGGGATGGCGCCTTGCCCACTCGGTCAGGGTCTCCCCCTCCACGTAGGCCATGAGGTAGTAGAGGTAGCGACGCGGCCGGGAGGACTCCATGATCCGCACCACGAAGGGGGACTTGACCCGCTCCACCACCCACTGCTGCAGCAGGAAGTGCTCCAGGTAGACGTTGCGGTTGGAGAGCTCCGGGCTCGGCGCCTTCATTACCATCTCGCGCTCGGTCTGGATATCGCGGACCCGGTAGACCCGGGACTGGGCCGTGCGCGACAGCACCGCCTGCACCTCCAGGCCGTCGAGGCGATCCCCCGGCGAGAGCTCGGGGGGAATCGGCAGGTCGCCGTAGGCGCGACCGGGGTGGTCGGGCTGCTCGTCGGGAAGCTCGTCGATGCGTACCAGCTGGAAGCAGAACTGCTCGGCGCCATAGCCCCGGGACTGGGCCCGCTGCACCGCGGCCCCGGCCAGCCGGTCGCAGGCGGCGTTGAGGTCGCTGGCATCCTGGCGGATCAGCTGCACGTACTCCGAGGGCATCAGGGTGCCGAGCACCGCCTGGGTGGTAAAGAGGAAGATATCGCCCTGCTTGATCGGGAACTGGGCGTAGTCGATATCGATGCTGTTATCCATGCCCAGGGCCCGGGAGGGGTAGCGGTAACCGCCCAGGTCGGTGACATGGTCGCGGCTGAGCTGCTCGAACTCCGCCCCGCGCAGGCGAAATACCAGGGTATCGCCGAGGTGGAAGAGATGCGCCGTGCGCCCGCGGTAGACCATGGCGGAGAGCGAGGAGACGTAGCCGCCCTCGGCGACGCACTGGCTCTGGCTGTAGCACCAGCCGTTGAGGGCGCGCAGCACCCGGGTCGCCGAGGTCTTGACGTCCCAGTGGTCCGGGGTGGAGTAGTAGTCGGCCAGGAAGCCGCGTACGCTGAGATCGCCGGCCTGCTTGGCCATGGAGTTGCGGCGGATCGAGTCGCTGATCACCGCACAGGCGCCCTTGGCATTGAGCTGCCCCAGGTCCGGGTAGCGCACCGACATGGAGCTGCGATGGTGGCGGCGCTCCGGGGCCACATAGGCCTGACCGTAACTCAAGGACAGCTGCGCAGATCCCAAGAGGCATCTCCTTACCCGCAAGGTGGATCTTCCCTGGGGCCTCACGCCGACCTCTCGCCAGCCGGCGGACCCCGCCGGCGCCCATGATACACGTCTGTGCCGCCCGCGTGGTGTCAACCAAAGCCGCAGCGGCCCGTCACCTATGTCGCATTGGTAATCGCCGCCCCCGCTCCGTATAATTTCGCGGATTTTCGCTCAGCGATACACCAGGCTGATTTCCAACCCAAGGAAGCGACGATGAACTTCGATAACATCCCCGCCGGCAAGGACCTCCCCAACGACGTCTACGTGGCGATCGAGATCCCCGCGCATAGCGCACCGATCAAGTACGAGATCGACAAGGACATGGGCGCGCTGCTGGTCGACCGCTTCATGGCAACGCCGATGTTCTACCCGGCCAACTACGGCTTCATCCCCCACACCCTGGCCGACGACGGCGATGCCCTGGACGCCCTGGTGGTGACCCCCGTCCCCGTGCAGGCCGGCAGCGTCATCCGCGCGCGCCCGGTGGGCGTGCTCAACATGACCGATGAGGCCGGCGAGGACGCCAAGCTGGTCTGCGTACCCCATCCCAAGCTCTCCAGCCTCTATGACGACGTCCAGGAGGTGACCGACCTGCCCGAGCTGCTGCGCCAGCAGATCGCCCACTTCTTCGAGAACTACAAGGATCTCGAGAAGGGCAAGTGGGTGAAGGTGGAGTCCTGGGAAGGCGCCGAGGCCGCCCGCAAGGCCATCGAGAAGGCCGCCGCCGCCTACGCCAAGGCCTGAGAGCACCCCTCTCACTTCGCTGTCGGCGCCAGCCGCCAGACCCAGCAGGGCCGCCCATCCGGGCGGCCCTGCTGCATTCAGGCGTGGGCCCAGGCGGGCCGGCCTAGGCCTCCGGGGCAGCCAGCGCCTCGGGGGGCGGCTCGACGACCTCCTCCTCGAGGCGCTCTACCGCCTCCACCGGCGGCTCGACGGGCTCGGACGGCTCCACCGAGTCCTCGAGCAGCGCCTCGCCGGACTGCGTCTCGGTGATCTCTGCCGGCGCCGCCAGGGCCGCCGGCGGCTCGGCCAGCCGCTCGGCCAGCGACGCCGCCAGATCCCGGGCGCGGGTCATATGCAGCGCCATGACCAGGGAGTGGTTGGCGAAGACGCCGAAGCCGGAGCCGTTGAGCACCACCGGGCTCCACAGGCGCCGCTGGGTCATCTCCAGCTCGGCCAGCAGGCGCTCCCACTCGCCGCGCACGCCCGCCTCGTCCAGCACGTCGGCCTGGTCACGCTGCACGCCCTCCAGCAGCTGCGCCAGGGCCCAGCCGCTGCCCCGGGCCTCGAAGAAGATATTGTCGACCCGGTACCAGGGCGTGGGCGGCGGCAGCGACTCGGTATCCACGGCCAGTTCGGTCAGCGCCTCATGCCCCCCGACGCTGGCCGCCAGGCGCAGGGCCAGGTCATCGAGCCCCTCGGCCACCGACGCCAGCCAGCTGCCGAGGCCGGCGCCGGGCGGGAAGCCCGCCTCCGGGTCATCCAGGGCGGCCAGTTTGCGATCCAGGGCGGCCACCGCCTCCTCCAGGCGCTGCTCGGTGAAGGGGTAGAGCCAGTCGCGATCATCGCCCAGCAGCGCCTCCCGCGCCTCGACGAGCGCCGCCGAGTCGCCGCCGGCCATCTGCGGCAGGGCCAGGGCAAGGCGCCGCGACTCCTCCAGCACGCCGAGCTCCCAGCTGGGCATATTGTCGAGCCAGACCCCCGGCGGGGCGATATCGTTGCGCAGGTAGCCGCCGGGCTTCTCCAGCAGGGCGGCCACGCTCTGGGCCAGGGTCGCCACGCTCACCGTCCCTCTGGCGCCGGGCGCATAGGCCGCCTCGCCGCGGCGCTCCAGGGTCGCCTGCTCCACGTCGAAGGCGGCTGGCGGCTGGCTCCACCAGATGCCCAGCGCCACGCTGACCAGAAGGTAGAGCCCCAGCAGGGCCAGCAGCGGCTTCCAGATCCATCCGTAGCGAGGGCGCTCCAGCGCCTCCTCCTTCCTGCGGCGCCGTGCGGCGCGCCAGCTTTTCAAGCCCATCTTGGTAATTCCTGGCTAATGAACGAGAGCCCGCGACAATGCGACAATCAGGCGCAACGACAACGGACGCGACACGGTCAACGCACCGTGGCTACTGCGTTATCCTAGCACTCACAGCGGGGCTCGGGCGCACGCCGCCACCGCGGGGGGGGAACCGCCCCGCCGCCCGCCGGTCTGATGGCCGAGCCCCGCCCCGACACCATCCGCCAGGAAAAGGAACGCCCTCTTGATCGCTGCACGACGCCTCGCCCTGACGCTACTCCTGATGCTGCTGCCCCTGGCCGCTCAGGCGCAGTGGTTCTCCTCCTCCAGCTCCCAGCAGTTCCTGCCCGTGCTGGAGGCCTTCCAGCCCGACGCCTGGCACGACGGCGAGACGCTCTACGTGGGCGTGGAGGTCACGCCCGAGCACTACCTCTACCGCCATCAGTTCGCGGTGGCGTCCGAGGCGGTGGCCCTGGGCGAGCCGCAGATCCCCCAGGGCGAGTTCACCAGCGACGAGTTCATGGGCGACGTCTACGTCTTCCGCGACACCATGGTCATCGAGGTGCCCCTTGAGGAGGGGGCCAGCGGCGTCTTCCCGCTGACCTTCACCTTCCAGGGCTGCGCCGACGCCGGCCTCTGCTATCCGCCGGAGCGGGTCGCTCTGGAGGCGCCGGAGCGCGCCGCCCCGGCGGCCTTCGCCGCCCTGGTGGGCGGCAACGGCAGCGCCCCGGGCAGCGGCGGCGAAGGCTCCGGCTCGGGTGACAGCGCCACTGGCGCGGCCCCTGCCGCCCCCCAGAGCGATGACGGACGCTTCCAGCGCCTGATGGCGGATGCCAGCTTGCCGTTGGCCCTGGGGCTCTTCTTCCTGGCCGGCCTGGGGCTGACCTTCACCCCCTGCGTGCTGCCCATGGTGCCGATCCTCTCCTCGATCATCGTCGGCCAGAACCCCGGGCGCCCCCGGGCCTTCGTGCTCTCCGCCAGCTACGTGGCCGGCATGGCGCTCACCTATGCCGCCGTGGGGGTGCTGATGGGGCTCTTCGGCGCCGGCCTCAACCTCCAGGCGCGGCTGCAGTCCGCCCCGGTACTGATCACCTTCGCGCTGCTCTTCGCCCTCTTCGCCCTGGCCATGTTCGGCGCCTTCGAGCTGCGCACCTCGCCTCGGCTCTCCGGACGCATCGACGCCTGGCAGGCCCGCGCCCAGCAGAGCGGCCCCGCCGGGCTGGCCCTCGCCGGCGCGCTGTCGGTGCTGGTGGTCTCCCCCTGCGTCTCCGCCCCCCTGGCCGGTGCCCTGGTGTTCATCTCCACCACCGGCGACGCCATGATGGGCGGCGCAGCGCTGCTCGCCCTGGGGCTCGGCATGGGGGTACCGCTGCTGCTGGTGGGCACCTTCGGCACCACCCTGCTGCCGCGCAGCGGCGCCTGGATGAACGGCGTCAAGATCGCCTTCGGCATCCTGCTGCTGGGCGTGGCCATCTGGCTGGTGGAGCGCCTGCTGCCCTCGGCGGTGGCACTGCTGCTGTGGGCGGGCCTGGCCATCGGCAGCGCCCTGGCGCTGGGTGCCATGTCGGTCAACCTGCCCCAGGGCTGGCCCCGGGTGCGCCAGGCCGCCGGCCTGCTGCTGATGGCCTGGGGCCTGGCCCTGGTGCTGGGC
>WPCH01120542.1_pt1 | contig 20322 bp, 16 predicted proteins | sample 5399881 | NCBI WGS metagenome assembly WPCH01 (sample SAMN12869468, study PRJNA574797) | sludge metagenome | isolation source: wastewater treatment of pH5 | place: China:Beijing | collected 2019-05-20
AGTGAAGAAGAGTTGGTTGAATCCCTCTTGGTTATGGGAGGCGTAGGTATTGTATCTGCTGCCCAAGGACCGATTAGCGGCGCCGAAGGAGGTTGTCAGTCGGAGTGTGGTGTAGCTTCTTCTATGGCAGCAGGTGCCATAGTCCATCTTATGGGCGGTACCAATGAGCAGGTCTTTGCTGCAGCTTCTTTAGCTCTCCAAAGTCATCTAGGCTTAGTTTGCGATCCTTTAGCATCTCTAGTGGAAGTACCTTGTGTTACTCGCAATGCAACCTCAGCAACCACCGCAATTGTAGCAGCGAATATGGCACTAGCGGGGATTCCTGCTGTAATTCCCTATGATGAAACGGTTGTAGCCATGAAGGCCATTGGTAAAGCCATGCCTGAAAGTTTGCGTGAAACCTCCCAGGGAGGGTTGGCAGCAACACCCACGGGGAAGAGACTCTACAAGGAAATGAAGGAAAAACATCGCCTTTGAAAAGCAAAAACGGTTTAGTGTTATTTAAACACCAAACCGTTCATGAACAAATATGGCGGAACCGACGAGACTCGAACTCGCGATCTTCGGCGTGACAGGCCGACGTGTTAACCAACTACACCACGGCTCCTAGCAAAATTAATTATACTAGGGTTTTTGGATTAAAGCAAGACTTTTTTGTGCATTTGTTAGAGAGGGGGATTCCCATGCGTCAAAGGGGAGTTGTTATTGAAAAGACCGCCAAAGAATTGGTGGTACAGATTGAGGATCCATCTACCACTTGTGGCAGTTGTAAGGGTTGTATTCGTTTAACCCCAGAACGTCCCAAAGAAGATTATATCGTCCGTGTGCCAAAAACGAAGATTGATTATGCTGTGGGGGATGGAGTCATTTTAGATGGGCAAATGGCACCCATGATCAAAGCAGTTGGATTCTTATACGGAGTCCCGTTTATATCTCTTTTTGTGGGTTATGTCATCACACGTCTAATTTCAGGCAGTGATCCCCTGGCAGGGCTTGGGGCGGTGGCTGGATTATTGCTCGGTGCAGTCGTTGCCAGAACTGTGACTAGGCGTTTCATCAATGGTGAACCAGAGTTTCGAATTGTAGCGCGAGCCTGTTCTTAGGAGGGGAATCCATGTCTTTGGTTGCAACAGAAATTACAAAACGCTTTCGGGATGTCACCGCGGTTGATGACCTTAGTTTCGCCGTGCCCGCAGGATCTCTTTTTGGTTTTTTGGGTCCGAATGGCGCAGGGAAAACCACTACCATGAGGGCAATCCTGGGAATTATCAAACCCGATGAAGGGCAGGTTACCTGGAACGGTTGTCCCCTTGAACGGCTCGGTAGGGGCTTCTTTGGTTATCTTCCAGAAGAACGCGGACTCTACCCTAAGATGCGGGTGGTCGAGCATCTAGAGTTTTTGGGACGAATCAATGGACTAGATAAACGAAAAAGTCAGCGCGAGACAGAACGGTGGATTGAACGTTTTGATTTAGGCGAACTGCGTCACAAGCGCATTGAAGAGTTGTCCAAGGGTAACCAACAGAAGGTTCAAACTATAGGAACCATGCTTCACGATCCTGAACTATTGATTCTAGACGAACCGTTTAGTGGTCTCGATCCTGTGAACGCTGCTTTACTCAAGGACGTGCTCATGGAGTTGCATCGCACAGGCAGAACCATCATTTTCTCCAGTCATCGCATGGATCAAGTCGAAGAGATATGCCATGATATTGTCTTGATTAATCGGGGGAAACTTGTTTTACATGGTAATCTAAAGCACGTCAAGAAATCTATGGGCAGGCAGACCCTGAGAATTGCAATAGAGGGCAACGAAGACTTCTGGGCTAAGATTTCTGGCTTGCAGCTCTTGGCTTCCCGAGCTGATTATCAGGAATTTCGGTTGAGTCCAGGCGTTGATCCCAATTGTGTTTTGAGCGAGGCAATGAATGCAGGGCAAGTGATTCGGTTCGAATTGGTAGAACCGTCCCTCGATCAGATCTTTGTGGAGAAAGTGGGTGAGGGCGCATGAGCATGATTCCCGTTTTGGTAAGAAGAGAGTTTATCTCCAGGGTGAAGGGAACCGCCTACATTGTCACAACTATTCTTGGAATCTTGGTCTTCGTAGGATTGTCTTTTCTTCCGCCCTTGATGGAACGTTTCGCAGAAAGTATGACCCCAGCAGATATTGAGCTTGTGGTTTACGAACGGCCGGGAGAAGGTAGCATCAGCATCATCCCTTTTTTGGAGCAGCTGAGCATAGAACGGGAGGGCTTTCTAGTCAGACACGCAGAGGGTCTAGATGAGAGTGTAAGCTACCAAATGGTCCTAGATGAAGGGCTAACTGGGCTCTTACTCGTGGACGGTCCTTTGTACACTTTAGTAACCACCGATGGCACGAATGTGCTCTTAAATGGTGAAGTGGAAAACATTCTTAATTTAGCAGTTAGCCGTTATAATGCTGTGCGTTTGGGGCTATCTACGGAAGATATGGTAAGTCTCTTTAGCCCGGTAGAACTTAGGATCAGGGAAGTGTCACCCCTAGGTGAGGATGGGGAAGAACTGGATAGTGCTGCTCAAGCTCAAGCCATGGTATTGGCCTACTTTTTGCTATTTATGATTTACATGGCCCTGGTTATGTACGGAAATATGGTGGCCTCAGGTGTGGCTGAAGAAAAGAGCTCTCGAATCATGGAAGTCATGGTTTCTACTGTTAAACCTCTAGAGTTAATGTTAGGGAAGATTATCGGTGTGGGCTCATTGGGACTTCTGCAGTTCGTGATTTGGATCGGTACGGGTCTAATCATGGCTACCATGGGGAAAAGTGGGGCTTTAGGTGCTCTCATTGGTATGAGTGAACCTCTAAGTACAATACCTCTAGAGACGGTTCTATGGTTCGGTCTCTATTTCGTCTTGGGTTACTTTTTCTACGCCTCCATATTTGCTGCCGCGGGAGCCCTCGTATCCCGGGTTGAAGAAGTGAGTCAAGTTGTGACGATCATCATGATGGTCATTATGGTGGGTTTCTTCGCCGCCTATATTTCATTTCTTAATCCCAACAGCACCTTCTCGGTGGCCACTTCGTTGATTCCTTTTACTTCGCCCATGGTCATGTTCTCCAGGATTGTTTTGGGTAATCCCCCCATGGTGGAAGTTGTGGCCTCAGTGATAATTTTGGTGATTAGTGTTGTCGTTGGTGCTTGGATTTCTGCCAAGATTTACCGGATTGGTATATTAATGTATGGAAAACGTCTTGGACTGCGCCGCGTCTTTAAGGAGATTAGGCATGCGCATTAACTTGCCAGCTTCTCTCGACTTGCTCGATAAAATGACTCAGCCTCTGCAACAACTTCTGGAAGATGTACAGAAGTTAATAGATCTGGAATTACCCCTAAACCAAAAAGGCGACCTTATACAGGGCCAGGTTGTAGAGCTTACTTGGCAGAATGAATCGACGATTGCCGTAAGATCCCCCGCCCTGGACCAGCAACCATTGGTTGCCAAACAACTAACCCAACTCCTTATGGATTTAAATGTGCCTCCTACAGCAGAAGCGGTCTTGGTAGCCCAAGGTCTTCTAGAAAGGGGATATGCCCTCCAGGAGTCTCTAATCTGGCACCTCATGCCTTGGGCAGAACAAGGACAACTCGATGAGGCTTTTATGCTTTTTGAGGCAAAGTATCCCGTGGAACCAAAACTTCTGGCCATGGCAAGGGAGCTTCAGAGCCAGAACGTGGGCGAAGTGCTTTTGGCTGGAGCTAGAGACGAGACACCTTCTGAACTCCAGGAATTACTGGAGTATCCAAGTTTAGAAAGTCGTTTTAAGTGGAGTGCCGCTTTCGCCGAGGGCGAGACGTTTAAGGCCTTAGTTCGCTTGCTTGTGGAGGAGCGCCTTGTGGAGGCCCTACTTGCACATGATCAGGTGTTTGTCTTTGCTTTGCCGTTCTTGCAGGGAGATGACCTTTACGCTAGTTGGGTACGGATTCAAAGGGGGGCCACAACCGAGGACGAGGAAGAGCCAAGAGGATTTGATCTGGAGCTTGAGATCCCCACTAAGACTTTGGGAGTGATAGGCGCGAATCTTGCAGTTCGCGGCAGCAATTTGGCCATCACCATTAGGGTAATGGAACATGAGGAAATGATGGCAGAAGCCTTGGAATCATTGAAACAAGAATTGAGGGCTTCAGGATGGAATCTGCAGAAACTTCAGGTAAGGGGATGGGACCATGCGCAGGGCAGTAGCTCTCCGTTATGACCGACATAAAAATCATGCCCCTGAAGTCGTTGCTTCGGGGCAAGGTGTTTTGGCTGAGAAAATCATGGAAATAGCCAACGCCAATCGGGTTCCTTTTTATGAACATACCGAACTGGTGGAGGCATTGGCTTCGTTGCCTGTAGGCTCGGAAATTCCTCCTGAGCTCTATGAATTAGTCGCTCAAGTCTTGTCCTTCATTTTGAGGCTTGACGAAGAGCGCGGCCGAAACGACAGCCGTGATGGGTATGGCTAAGGTCAACCCGACACTTCCTGTCATCGCCCTAATCACCTCAGTAGCTACCATATCCAGGTTAAAGACTTCATTCCAACCACTTTGGTTAGCTTGAAAGAGCAGGAGCAAAGGGAGGGACGAACCAACGTAGGCCAAAATCAATGTGTTAGACATGGTGGCAATTAGATCTCGGCCTACTAGAATCCCACGGGAAAACAGAGTCTTGAAGTCGGTCTTAGGATCGGCTTCTTTTATTTGTTCCATGGCCGAGGAAATACTCATGCCCACGTCTAAGATTGCTCCTAGTGCGCCAATAATCATTCCAGAAAAAAGTAAGCCCTGAAAGTCAATGGAAGAGTCCATGTATTGTAGCATCTGGGCTTCATTGGAGGAGAGGCCAGTGAGATAACTAGCTTTCCCTCCAATAAAAGCAAGAATGCCTGCTGCTAGCAGACCCCCTACGGTACCGCACGCGGCTGCAGCAGTCTTCTTGCTATAACCCCCGATAAATAATACGAAAAGACCTGTTAGAGCAGATGAGAGTCCTACTGTCACAACAATGGGGTTATATCCTTTTAAGACCAAGGGTAGAATCATAGTGATAATGACGACACCCATTCCGACCAAGGAAAATATGGCCTTAATCCCTTGGCGACCTCCGACAATTACTATGGACAAGATAAATAGGATTGTGATCACTGCTAAAGGATTTCTCCTGGAGAAGTCGCTGAGGAAATACTCAGGGGTGGATCCGCTCAAATCAGCGTTCAACACGACCTGATCTCCCGTTCTTACTCGAAGATCAAAATAAGGGTGACCGGTAAGAGTGTTGAGAATTTCAACGCTCTTACCCTTATGGGGACCAGACAAGAGCCTGACTGTGACAATGTGGGTTTCCCACTGCTCCTCTTCAAAGGGTTGTGGATCTGCGGACTCCACGCCTGTTACGCGCCCTTGGTACGATGCTGCTAGTAGGCTGCTACTCAAAGATAATACTACTAGCATAACGCATAGGGCGTATAGAAACTTTTTCATAACATTACCTCCGACAAATATTATATCATGTGATTGCCTTCGTAGGGTTTTCTTTTCTTTTATTAATGAAATATAAACATTCGTGCAGGATTAGGAGGTAAAATAGAGAAATGAGCAGTAAACCTGGGTAAAATTGGCACTGAATTCAAAGAAGAAAGGGATGCTGCAAGAATGTCTCAGTATTTGATCTACTTAGCACCTGTGAGTGCAGTTGTTGCGCTACTAGCTGTAATTTATTATTGGCGAACAGTAATGCGATACGATGAAGGTACTAGAGAAATGATTGAAATTGCAGACGCGATTAGGATAGGTGCCCGGGCCTACCTAAGGCGCCAGTACAAGACGGTAGCTGTATTTTTTTTGGCCATGTTTGTTGTGTTGTATGTTTTTGTGTACTTTGATTATTTGAGTGTATTCGTACCGTGGGCATTTATTTCGGGGGCTGTATTTTCTGCGTTTGCTGGATTTGTAGGTATGAGTATGGCTACGCATGCAAATTCGCGAACAACTAATGCAGCTAGAACCAGTCTCAACGGTGCCTTGAGGGTGGCTTTGGCCGGAGGGGCAGTCACCGGTCTTATCGTTGTTGGCTTAGGCTTGCTACACTTAAGTAGTTGGTACTTCTTTTTAAACTGGTTTTTCCGCACCCTGGAGGGTACAGCTCGAATCCAGCAGATCACCAGCACAATGTTGACTTTTGGTGTTGGTGCAAGTACCATGGCTCTATTTGCTAGGGTGGGCGGTGGTATATATACTAAGGCAGCTGACGTAGGGGCTGACTTAGTTGGCAAAATTGAAGCCAATATCCCTGAAGATGACCCGCGTAACCCCGCTGTCATCGCCGATAACGTAGGTGACAACGTAGGAGACATTGCGGGCCTTGGGGCAGACCTTTTTGAGTCCTATGTGGGAGCTATTGTGGGTTCGTGTGCTTTGGCGGTAGCTGCAGGCTTTGGTGTGATGGGCGTTACTGTGCCTTTAGCTCTATCTGGAATAGGTGTTTTTGCTTCGATTTTTGGTTTGCGTTTTATCAAAACAGGAGAAGAGGCCAGTCAAAAAGAGCTTCTCCTCGCTCTACGTAAAGGGATCTTTACTGGTGCCGGGATCATCGCAATCACTGCTCTACCTCTCATTGTGACTGCTTTAGGTTGGGGTAGTGTGGGATTGTATTTCTCTGTGCTCTTCGGTCTACTCTGTGGTATTGGTATTGGGCTTATTACCGAGTATTATACTTCAGCCCAATATAAGGCGACTAAGGGAGTGGCCCAAAGCGCGTTATCAGGACATGCCACCACGGTTATCCAGGGTCTGGCAGTTGGTATGGGATCTCTAGGGCCTTTCACCATTTTAATTGTTGTGACCATTATGGCCAGTTTCCTCGTTGCTGGAGGCAATGGAAACTTCAATCTCGGCCTCTATGGAATTGGTCTAGCATCAGTTGGCATGCTCAGCACGTTGGGAATAACGCTAGCCACAGATGCTTATGGTCCCATCGCTGATAATGCCGGCGGAATTGCTGAGATGAGTCATCAACCACCTATCGTTCGTGAACGTACTGATGCTCTTGATTCTTTGGGTAATACCACAGCAGCCACGGGTAAGGGCTTTTGCATAGGATCCGCGGCGTTAACTGCATTAACGTTAATTGCAGCGTACAAAGACCAAATTATGGTTATTGTCAGTGACCTTGGTTTAGAGATTTCCTTGGACTTTACGGTCCTCAACACGAATGTATTGTCTGGTTTGCTCCTCGGAAGCATGCTTCCTTTTGTCTTTAGTTCCATGACCATGACAGCTGTGGGACGAACTGCGCAGAAAGTTGTGGAGGAAGTCCGACGTCAATTCCGGGACATTGAGGGTTTGCTAGAAGATAAAGCCAAACCCGACTACGCACTATGTGTGGATATCTGTACCCAAGCGTCCCTCAAGGAAATGGTTGCCCCTGCAGTGCTTGCCGTCTTGACTCCTGTTGTCGGAGGCTTAATCTTTGGCGTAGAAGGTGTCATGGGCATATTAACGGGTGGTTTGTTATCAGGAATTGGCTTGGCTGTTTTCACTGGAAATTCTGGTGGTACTTGGGATAATGCCAAGAAATACATTGAAGAAGGTCATTTTGGTGGTTCTGGTTCTGAAGCTCACCATGCCGCCGTTACCGGCGATACTGTGGGAGATCCACTGAAAGACACTGTGGGACCATCCTTAGATATTCTAATTAAGTTGATCTCCATGATCTCGGTGGTCTTTGCCTCCTTCATTATTCAGAACCATTTGTTTTAGCCGATCTGGCTAAAAGTACTCTTGACATTGGGATCTAGCCTCGGTATAATAAACAATGTCATGGCGGCGTAGCTCAGTTGGTCAGAGCATACGGTTCATACCCGTAGAGTCGCTGGTTCAAATCCAGCCGCCGCTACCAAAAAAGCAACAAAACCCTACAAAATCTGTAGGGTTTTTTAGTATGTACAGAATTATTAAGAAAAGTAATCTGTGCATGCCACGGTCTTCGACATGCCTGCCAGTGCTCCCTTGCTATACTTAGAACATTAATGGATGGGGATGATCACGTGGCAAAGATATTGTCGGCTTCTTGGCGATCAAGTGAAGATAGCCTAACTCCATGGGTTAACTCACCTCTTGCTTGGAGTATCATTGGAATCCTTGTGGGAAGAGCAGCTATTTTTGGCGAAATATGGCCCTTTGGTTTGGCCTATGTGGCTGTCTTTCGTTCACTGAGGCGCAAAGAAATGAGCCTTCCGCTTATAGGAGTTGCCCTAGGCCTAACGAGTGCCATAGGTCTGAGGCTTGCTTTACCCTACTATGTAGCCTTAATGGTGCTTGCTCTAGCTCCTGGCGAGGGTAATAGAACAAGGAGAAACTGGCTCATCTTCAGTTGTTTAGTGGTGAAGACGGCATTGCATTATCTCTTGCAGCCCGTGCCCATTGTTATCATTGTAGCAATTACTGAATGTGTTTTCGCTGTCTTTGCCTACAAGCTCTTGCATTTTGCCCTTGAACGATGCTTCGAGAAGCAAATGGCAAGTACGGAGTTGCATATTTTCTTGGTTACCTTGACACTAATTTTGTCCGTTAACTGGAGCATAGGAGGTTTTTCGCCCCGGTTGTTCATGATTTGTGCCTTAGTTGTACTCGGAGCCAGATTGGGCGGTTTGGCTGTTTCTTGCGTCCTGGGTCCAGCTCTAGCCCTCTTAGCTTTGCTACTGGGTGAGCCTACCGAGATGGTGCTGCTTATCATCATAGCTAGTTTGCTCACTGGATTCTTACATAAGTATAGCTGGGGATATTACGTAGGACCAAGTCTGGCTCTGGTTTTTTCTGTTTCAGGTCCTGCCGATGCCCAGGCTGTGCAATGGTTCTTCGTACTCCTAGGGGCTGCCTGGCTTGCTAAGAGGGTTCCCCAGGAACGGATGAGTCTCTTAGGGCGTATAGTGCCTGGTACGGAATGGTTTCAAGAGCAACATAAGGGTTATGATGAGCATTTGAAAATAGTATTCGACCAAAAAATAGATGGCTACCTTACGGTATTGGAGGAACTGGAAAATACTCTTTCGGAAAACGAAAATCCCCTCTTTCACAAGCAAATGCATGGTATGGCAGAACTGTTAAAGACAATGAAAACTTCATTTTCGCCAGAGGGGGCTTTTACCAAGGAGTTAGAAGAGAAAATCCTTAGGCACTTTAACAGGGGCGACCTAGCGCATGTTACCGTACTACCGAGCCTAGATGGATATGAAATCTATGGAGCCCGGAGGGAGCCTTGTGCCTCGCGAATTTTCTGCAAGGAAGTAGCCGATTATGCAAGTGGAACCATTACATCCCAACGTTATGTGGTAACCAACTCCAAATGTGGTTCGGATAAGACTTGCGGGTTTAAGATTTGTCCGCGTCCGAGCTTCAAGGTGGAAATAGGTAAGGCCAAAGTTGCCAGTCAGGATGTGTCAGGAGACAATCAAATCACCTTTGAAATAGCCAGTAGTAAAGTAGCCATAGTGTTCAGTGATGATATGGGAGTTGGCTTAAAAGCTCATACCGAAAGCAACGTGACTCTCCGTCTCTTAGAGCGAATGATTAAGGCTGGATACGATTTGACTACCTCTGTTTCGCTCATTAACCGCCTGCTTATCATGAGAAATAAAGATGACATGTTTGTTACCATTGATCTAGTAGTGGTGGATCTGTTTTCGGGTCAGCTTGAGTTCGTCAAGATTGGTGCCGCACCAAGTTTCATAAAAAGGGGACGTGAAGTGGAAATCATCCACAACCGTACGCTACCAGTGGGTGTTTTATCTAATGTTGACATTGAATCAGATAGGAGAATGCTCCAAGAAGGCGAAGTGTTAGTCATGACTACCGACGGAGTTCTAGACGCCCAGCGAAGTGTGGCCAAGAAAGACGAGTGGATGTGCTGGAACTTGAGGCGGCTTCCGGACTCAAAGGACATGTCTGTCATGGCCGAACAGATTCTCTCCGATAGCATTGAGGTAGCGGACGGTCGTATCGACGATGATATGATGGTGGTCGTGGCGCGGATCGTGCGCGCTGATTGGGAGGTTGAATCTTACAGGAGGGTACAAGAAAGTGTCTAGTGACTTATTTCCTGCATTCATGAAAAGCCTAGAGGCCATGTCTGTAACACCCCACGAGAGAATCTTAGTAGCAGTGAGCGGCGGCCCAGACTCTATGGCTCTTCTGCATCTATTCTGGAGGTGGAATGGGAGGAGAATAGGGGTCTTCCATCTCAATCATGGCTTTCGCGCAAACGCTTCTAAGGATGCTACCTTTGTAGAAGATTACAGTATTGAACACGGCATTCCTGCGCAGATTGAGGCCTATGACATTAATCGTTACTTGTCTGAAAGCGGCGAGTCTAAGCAGCAAGGAGCTAGAAAGGTCCGTTATCAGCTTTTGAAACACTACGCTGAAACCAATGGGTATCATCGCATTGCCTTGGGCCATCATGGGGATGATCAAGCTGAGACTGTTTTAATGCGGATCCTGCGAGGTGCAGGGTTGCACGGTCTCGGGGGTATTCCGCCACAGCGGGGGCCTTTTATTCGCCCTCTCCTTAATACGTACAAGACCGAAATCCTACAATACTGTGAGGATTTTGACGTTCCCTATGTCCTTGATGAAAGCAATTTTGAGCCCGTTTATTTTCGCAATGATATTCGTCAGGAATTGATTCCTCTTCTTTCTGAAAAGTATAACCCAGAGATTATGGTCCAGTTAGTGCAGTTGGCAGAGTTGGCCAGAGAAGATGAACTGGAATTACAGACTCGGGCGGGGCAAGTTTGTCAAAAACACCTTAAGTGGAAGCGGGGACAAGTGCTGTTTCCTCGTAGCGTCTTTGGAGGGTTATCCATTGCCATGCAGCGCCGAGTTCTTAGGACTTTGCTCCAAACTTATCGGGGCAATTTATTACAAATCGGTTTTAGCCATATCGAAGATTGGCGGATGCAGCTTGCCCAAAGTTCAAGTTTTCGTTTGTCCCTACCTCAAGTATGGGTTTCGGCTAACGCAGACTTTATTTTTGTAGGGGACTTTGTAGAAAAAAAGTGGAAGCCGGTGGTCTTAGATCTACAGGGGCAAGTTGAAGCAGGTCATTTTACCCTTAGAGCAGAAGTCTTGACTAAAGGCGCTTTAGAACCTAGACCAGCAAATAGCGAAGACTTTGATCTTGATTCCTTAAACTTACCCCTCATGGTAAGGACTAGGCAGGATGGAGATCGGATCAAGCCATTTGGGGGCTCCGGATCCAAGAAAGTCAAGGATATCCTCATCGATGCCCGTATACCCGCAGAGCAGAGGGATTCTTTACCCCTCATCTGCGATCAAGAGGAAATCTTGTGGATCCCTACTGTGCGTAGGAGTTCTCGAGGAGCGCTGTCTGATTCAACGGGCAAAGTACTTCGTTTGAGTTTCTTCGCGCAATAGAGTTTAAATCATTGTCACCCCCCAACCGATATGTTATAATTGATTGAAGTATCGCTATTTATCCGTGCTCTTGGTCTTGGAAAGGGAGGGCAAAATTTGAATAAATTTCTCCGTGGAATCAGTTTGTATTTGCTGATTGCCATAATCGCAGTTTCTATTGTAAGTAATCTTTATTCGCCTGGAACTACAGCCACGGAACTCTATTACTCAGAGTTGTTACGATTTATTGATGAGGATAGGGTGGCATCCGGAAAGCTAGTTGGAGATCAGCATGTGGAAGGTCGACTCAAGGACGGGACGAATTTTACTGCCCTTGTCCCAATAGGTAAGATGGCCGACATTGCTGACCGTTTTGAAGAGAAAAACGTTCAGACAGAAGCCGAATTACCACCTCAGCCGCCTTGGTGGATGGCGTTAATTCCCAACCTGATTTTCGTGGTTATGCTGGCCTTGGTTTGGTTATTTATCATGAACCAAATGCAAGGGGGCAATAATCGTGCCATGTCATTTGGCAAGAGTAAGGCTCGTTTACACAATGAAGAAAAGAGAAAGATCACATTTGATCATGTGGCCGGTGTAGATGAGGCTAAGCAAGAGTTAGTCGAAATCGTTGAGTTTTTAAAGCATCCCAAGAAGTTCAATGAGGTGGGAGCAAAAATTCCTAAGGGCGTCCTTTTAGTGGGACCTCCTGGTACAGGAAAAACCTTGTTGGCACGGGCTGTAGCCGGTGAAGCTGGAGTACCATTTTTCAGCATCAGTGGTTCTGAATTTGTAGAAATGTTTGTGGGCGTTGGTGCCTCTAGAGTTCGTGACCTCTTTGAAAATGCCAAGAAGAATGCGCCTTGCCTGATCTTCATCGATGAGTTGGATGCTGTTGGGCGCCAGCGCGGTGCAGGTCTGGGCGGTGGGCATGATGAGCGTGAGCAGACCCTTAATCAACTGCTAGTAGAGATGGATGGTTTTGAGGTAAACTCGGGGATTATCATTATGGCTGCCACAAACAGGGCTGACGTATTAGATCCTGCACTGTTGAGACCCGGACGTTTTGACCGTAAAGTTGTTGTGGATCGACCTGATCTTCAGGGTCGTGCTGCAATTCTAAAAATCCATAGTCGCAACAAGCCCTTACAACCGGAAGTTGACTTAAAGGTCATTGCCAGAAGAACACCTGGTTTTTCTGGGGCGGACTTGGAGAATGTCCTTAACGAATCAGCCATCTTGGCTGCCAGGGCTAATCGTAAGGTGATTACTATGGAGGATGCAGAAGAGGCCATTGATAGGGTCCTTATGGGGCCAGAGAAGAAGAATCGAAAGCTCCACGAAATCGATCGCAAAGTATTTGCCTATCATGAAGCAGGTCATGCCGTGGTTGCCCATTTCTCCAAACATGGAGATCCCGTTCATAAGGTGACGATTGTGGGCAGGGGCGGAGCTGGTGGTTATACCATGATGCTTCCTGAAGAAGAACGTTTTGTAGCCAGTCGTTCTAAACTCTTGGATGAGTTGGTTAACCTTCTAGGAGGTCGGGCAGCTGAAGAACTAGCCCTAAATGAGATTAGCACTGGTGCCTCCAATGACTTAGAACGGGTTACTAGAATTGCCCGTAAGATGGTCATGGAATGGGGAATGAGTCCTAAGCTTGGACCTTTGACTTTCGGACGTCCCAATGGCGAAGACTTAGTTTTCTTAGGTCGTGATATTTCTAGGGAACGCAACTACAGTGAAGAAGTGGCCGCTATTATAGACGAAGAAGTACACAAGCTTGTGGAGACAAGTTACGAACAAGCTACGACTTTACTCACTGAACATCGTGACAAACTTGATGCGGTAGCAGAAGCCCTCTTAGAACGTGAAACTCTCAGTAGAGAAGAATTCTTGGCTCTAATGGAAGGCAAATCACTCGAAGACCCAGATGAACCGGGTGTAGAAGAACAAGCAATTGCCGCTATCAAGGATGATGTCAAAGAGGGCGCTGCCAGCGATGCACCAAAAAAGCTAGGTGAACGCTTGAGACCTGCTGGTCCCGAGAGTACCATTTAAGAATAAGCAGCAAGATAAAGCAAAACAACCCTTCGACCTGAAGGGTTGTTTTTTCGGGAAATTGCAATTGTCCTTGATTATCTGAGATGGTCAGGACGATTACCCAAGGTTACTGGGATGAGGAGCATTTCATCTTGACGCATGATGGTAATGAGGATTTCATCACCTATTTCATGTTGGGAGATTACAGCTGCCACATCATCAATAGAGAAGATGTCTTGATCTCCGATGCGACGAATCACATCCCAAGGCTGCAAACCAGCTTCAGCGGCTGGCGAATCCTGAATTACATCTAAGACTAACACTCCCTTATTATCGGGCAATCTCAACTGATTCGCTGTGCTTTCCGTTAGGTTCTGCTGGTAAATTCCAATCCATGCTTGGCTAACGCCGCCAGTTGTAATTAATTCATCTAAAACATCTTTCGCAACATTAATTGGAATGGCAAAGCCAATTCCTTGGCCTTGAGAATGAACGGCGGTGTTGATACCGATCACCTCTCCCTTGATGTTAAGCAGTGGCCCGCCGGAGTTACCACTGTTAATGGCTGCATCTGTTTGCATCAAATTCTTGTAAGTTACTGGTCTGCCCGTCGATTGATTCATAATGTTAATTTCTCGGCCCTTAGCGCTGAGCACACCCACAGTCACCGTGTGGTGTAGGGCTTCACCATAGGGATTGCCAATGGCTATGGTCCATTCGCCAATTCGAGTTTCATCGGAATCTCCCAGCGGTACGGTGGGGAAAGCGTGATCGTCTTCATTGATGAGCTGCAAGACCGCTAAGTCTAAAGAGAAATCCGCACCTATAATCTCGGCTTTGTATTCTTTGTCTAAACCAGGGACATCCACTACTACTGTGATGTCTTGATTCTCACCTCTGTTACCTACAACGTGTTGATTGGTGAGGATAATTCCGGATTCATGGATGATGAATCCCGTTCCTGCACTCCTCTTTTGAGAAGGTTGGCGATTCATAAAGGGATCACTGAACCAATAGTCGAAAATGCCAAAGGGATCTCTTGGAACAGATCTCTCGTTAGGCGCAACCTCCGCCGCAGGCCATTCAACAGCAATAAAAACGGTGGCGGGACTTGCAATCTCGGCTATGTCTGCGATAACATAGGGATTATCCACCAGCATGGGTGCGATACTTGTTTGTACTGCATTTTCCATGGCTACTTGAGGCGCCTCTTCGGCTATTAGGGTAGTGGTAGATGACAGGTGGGCTACTACGCCACTGAATACCAGCAAAACACCGACAAGAGCTAAGACTTTGACAATACGTTTTTGACTTTGCATAATAATCCTCCTTGTTCTCTTAAATACTTACATTATAACTTATCTAAATGCGCCAGACAAGGGAGTGAGCTCATGAACAGCCATGTTAAGTCTATCCAATGGGGGAAAAGAATAGTCAGAACCATTGAACTCTACCCCACTTTAGGCTCAACTAATCAATTCGCAAGTACATTTATCAAAAATGGGGGTCGATCAGGTACTGTTCTTTGGGCTCTAGAGCAGACAGAGGGAAAGGGTCGCTTAGGACGCAAGTGGGATTCGGACCCTTCATCCTTAACCTTTAGCCTAGTTTGGCAGTGTCCAGATAATATAGCTCCCCAGAACCTCACCCTTACGGTAGGTTTGGGGCTAGTAGAAAGTCTGAAGGTTTTGGTTCCAAAAGTGAAGGTCAAATGGCCCAATGACCTTTGGGTAGAAGAGAGGAAACTTGGAGGAATCTTAACTGAAGCAGTTCGTTATCAAGGGAAATTGTGGATTATTTTAGGCGTAGGGTTGAATGTGAATTCTGCTCCAGGGCAAGGTGCAAGTCCCCGCATTTCTTTGAAGGAAGCCACAAATTGCTCTTGGTCTCGCCTTGGTGTTTTGGACCTGGCACTAGTTGGAGTTGAGCGAGGCTTCGAACTTTCCGCAGGAGGGCAGGACCTTTCCCGCCTCTTTAGAAAACATGGCAATTTCTTAGATCGCAATATCATGGTCTTTTGGGGGGGACATACTTTTCAGGCTAAGGCTAAGGATGTACTGCCAGATGGGCGCCTTTTAATCCAAGACGCCCAAGGTGAGAGGGCCCTCATGCCAGAGGAAATTAGTGTGCGCTTTGATGCTTGCTTTTAGCAAACATCCATTTGATATTAGTGATAATTATGATACAATCAAGACACGGGAGGATCTGAGTTCCTGGTGGGCTCCGCAGGCTTCAAACCTGTCAGGGGGGTAACAAGGGTTATCCTCGGTGGGTTCGATTCCCATATTCTCCCGCCACTTAGACTTTTGGGGGACGTTTGCCAAAGAGGCGGACGTCCCCTTTGCGTACGGTAAATCCTTGGGCATCAAAGTATTCTAAAAAAACTAAGGCAAACTTGCGACTTGTACCTAGGCGATCGCGAAAAACGCTGAGTTCAAATCCATTTTGAAAGGCTGTTTCCTTAAAAGTGATATCTAGAATTTCATTGACAACTTTTGGGCTTGTCCAGTGGTCGTCTGCGAGTGCAATGAGCGAGCCTAAGTGACTGGCTGCAAAAATGAGCTCGCTTTTGAAGCCCTGTTCAACCAAGGTTCCTAAGGTGAATGGTTCATAGGGTTTTTCTTCAATGATGGTTAATAGTTCCTGGAGCTGTTGCTCCTCGTCTTTGGAAAGAGTAACTTTGTGCTTGACGCTGCTAATCGATCCCCGTACTTCCCGCAGATCCGGAGTTTGGTTCAAAATCTGGTCAAAAAGTCTGGAGGGAATTCCAGTCCCAGCACGTAGCGTCTCCTTACTTGGACCTGCAACCAAGGGATTGGCCTGGTGATACTCATTAACGGTAGTGACCAAGTATTTTTGGATCTTGCTAAACTGCTCTGGGGCTAAGATGTAGTCCCCAAGCACAACGAGATCGGGATGCAGGGTTAGTCCTTGGTGTTTAAACTGGGCTTTCGTCCAGAAGGTGCGATCCCGGGCTTGCAGTAAGCTGAGTGTTTGTGTATCGCTGACCCACTTAGCCATGAGGGTTTCGAGATCTAGATGAGAATCAGGCTTTTCAAAGGGAAAGAGATGCCTTAAACGACGGGGCCCAACCAAACGTAGATTGACGCCGCGGACTGGCACGCCTTCCTCAATGAATTGCCCTCCACCTAATGTTTCTTGAAGCTCACTATGTCGAAGAATAAAGCGATCCTTAAAACTAAAATGGGCTGGACTTTCTAATTCCAACTGGACATAACCTTCCTGGCCGGGCTCAATTATTTCGGAGCCAAGAACCTTCACTGCCGCTAGAGTTTCTAGGGTGCCAACATATAGTTTCACTTGTTGGCCTGTTTCTAGGGGAGAAGGTGCTTGGGGTAGCATACGTACAAAGGAATTGATCAGGGAAAAATGAGGCCGTTGCCTCGGCAAGGCCAAGTACATTCCCCGAGTTAGGTCTGCCTTTTCGACTCCCGTAAGATTGATTGCTAGCCGCGTATGGGCGGCGCCCTTTTCCACCGCTTTCGTATGGGTCTGTAAAGAACGAATGCGCGCGCTCTGACCAAGGGGTTCCACCACAACTTCCATACCAAGTTCTAGGGAACCGCCCATTAGAGTACCTGTTACTACTGTGCCAGCACCTTTAATCGTAAAGACCCGGTCGATCCAGAGTAAAGGATTATCCTCTTCGGTGCTCTGGGGACAGGATACTAAAAGATCGTTAATTGCTTCTTTCAGAATGTCCATATTAAAACCAGAAACTGCAGAAACAGGAATAATAGGAAATTCAGCTAGGCAAGTGTTTTCTAAGCTTTCCTGAATATCTGCCTCTACCAACTCTAACCAATCAGGCTCCACCAGATCGGCTTTAGTTAGGGCTACAATGCCCCGTTTTACTCCATAGAGGTCCAGGATTTCAACATGCTCCTGTGTTTGAGGCATCCACCCATCATCTGCTGCAATCACCAAAAGTACAAAGTCCACTTGCCCTACCCCTGCAAGCATATTTTTAACCAAGCGATGGTGACCCGGAACGTCCACCACCCCAACATTACCCTGGGGAAGGGAAAACCAGGCAAAGCCCAAATCAACAGTCATACCCCTGGTTTGCTCTTCTTTCAGGCGATCTGGGTTGATTCCGGTTAGGGCAGTGATTAATGTAGTTTTGCCGTGATCGATGTGGCCAGCGGTACCCATTATGAACATGCCTTTACCCCCCGTTCAAGCAGTTGTATAACTAATTCGTCCTGGAAGGGTAAGACTGTTCTTGGATCAAGCAAAACACGGTCTTGTAGAATTCTACCCATGACGGAGGGTTGCCCTTTCCGGAGCCACACAGCAAGTTCCTCGCTGGAAAGACAGGAGCTTTGTAGGGCTAAAGCCCAGGACGGAATGGTTTCGCCAGGGAGGGACCCGCCGCCCATGGTGGACTGGCTCGCTATAATTTCGCCCTGTAATCCAGGTCCCAATTTGTCCAACCACTGTTTGGCCCTTGATTTGATTTTAAGTGGTTCTTGGTTAGCTAAAAACCAGAGGGGGAGCTGGTCATAGTCCTTATTTAGATAGATTTCTAAAACAGCTTCAAGGGCAACAAGGGAGAGTTTGTCAATGCGAAGTGCTCGCAAGAGGGGATCCTTTTTGATGATCCGTATTAGCTCCTGGTGCCCGCTGATGATACCGGCTTGGGGTCCGCCGAAGAGTTTATCACCACTGTAGGTCACAATATGGCTGTGTTTGAGGGCAGTGGTTACAAGTGGTTCCGAGAAGGGATGAAAAGCTCCACTCCCAATGTCCTCGATCAAAAGAAGCCCTCGCTCCTTTGCGAGCTGGGCTAAACTCTCTCTAGGTACGGTTTCAGTGAAGCCAATCATAGCATAGTTACTGGGATGTACCAGGAGAATGGCTCTTGTTTGTTCTGAAATGGCCTGGGTGTAGTCACTGAGGCGGGTCCGATTTGTTGTACCCACTTCCTTTAACTGACATCCGCTGGCTGCCATTACGTCAGGCACTCGAAAGCCTCCACCAATTTCTACCAATTGACCTCTGGATACAATCACTTCTTGGCCTGCGGTCAATGCTTTTAGAGCAACTAAGATGGCACCTGCATTGTTGTTCACAATTACGGTGTCCAGTGTGTTGCTCTCCAAATCCTCCGCAAGCAAGAGGTTAAAGAGTTTTGAAACGCTCGTGTAACGGCTACCCCTTGCCCCTGTACGCAAGTCGAGCTCAAGGTTAAAGTAGCCTTCTCCAAGGGCCCTAAGGCGTTCTAAGGCTAACTTGGGTAGTGGGGCCCGTCCTAGGTTTGTATGTAAGAGTACTCCAGTTGCATTAATGACTGGTTGAAATCGCTGTTCATGCCGGGTCTTCAGCTGAAGAACCAAGCGATGAATGACTTCTTCTGAGGTTACGCTCCTTTGTTGCTCCGCAATCTCAAGGCGAAGTCTGTCTAGAAATCCGCGAATGACCGTGGTTACCTCCAGCGTTGGTAAACCATGGGCAACCTCAACAATACGTTGGTCAGCTAAGAGCTTATCAACGGCCGGGATATGACGAAATAGGTTTGACATCGGTGCTCATCCCCTTACATATGATGATTGGCTATCATCACTACTGTATTCATGTATACGACATGGGGAATGGGCAACCCTTTTAGTCAATGGCGATCAGAATTTCCCTCGAGGGCTTTTTTTAGTACGGTCACACCCCGGTCTTTGGCTGTGGGAGAGAGGCTATTGTGTTGGCTGATGGTTTTCATGGCCGCTGCAATCATATCGCACTTTTCTTTCTTCGTGAGTTTTTTCATAGCAGTTATATCTCCTTTGTGAGTGTTGTGATCATCAGTATGGCCACAAAACACCAAGTTATCCAAAATAACGTAAAACAATATAAAGGGATACTAAAGCTCCACAAAGATCAGAGATCAGAGACGTGGCCAAAGTATGGCGTGTTTGTTTGAGCCCCACAGAACCGGCATACACCGTAAGAACGTATAGACTCGTCTCGGTGCTCCCCATGATGGTGGCGGCCAAACGTCCGACCAAGGAGTCGGGACCATAGGTTTCGAGAACTTGAGACAACAAGGCCAATGAGCCTGACCCAGAAATAGGTCGCATTAGTACTAGGGGCAGCACTTCTCTGGGAAAACCAAGCCAATTGGTGAGGGGACTCAAAAGATTGATTATTTGGTCGAGGGCCCCCGATTGTTGAAAAATCTGAATGGCCACGAGCATGCCAACAAGATAAGGAAGAATGCGCAGTGCTGTTTGCCAACCTTCTTTAGCACCTTCAACAAAGGTTTCATAAATGGGGACTCGTCTGGAAAGCCCCAGGGTGGTTATGCCCAAGAGCAAAAGTGGTATGGCCCAGCGTGAAAACCCTTGAACCACTAATGTCATCTATAAGTCCTCCTTCCGTTCATGAAGCGCCTTAACGTGGCATCAACGATGATGGCGATAATGGACGTGCAGGTCGTGGCCAAAACAATGGGGCCGATGACTTCTGTAGGAGCCCTGGACCCATGGGCGAGCCGTAGGGCGATGATGGTGGTAGGAATCACCGTCAAACTAGAAGAGGTAATAGCCATAAAGGTACACATGGCGTTGGATGCCGTTTCTTTGTCTTTATTGAGTTCTTGCAAATGACCCATCGCCTTAAGGCCTAAGGGAGTACACGCGTTGCCCAAGCCTAAGACATTGGCACTGATGGCCAAAAGTAGGGCACCCATTGCCGGGTGCTGAGGTGGTACCTCGGGAAACAGTTTGCGAGCTAACGGGCCCATAAGCCGCGCGATGGCCTTCATTAAACCGGCTTCCTGGGCAATCTTCATAACTCCGGACCAAAAAGAGATGATGCCGATAAGTCCAATGGA